>ENA-OUNH01000057-OUNH01000057.1-human-gut-metagenome-genome-assembly--contig:-NODE-57-length-43591-cov-4.873919_pt1 | contig 43591 bp, 46 predicted proteins | sample MGYA00242806_ERZ504814 | MGnify/ENA primary metagenome ERZ504814 (study PRJEB26092, sample SAMD00036389) | human gut metagenome | host: Homo sapiens | study: EMG produced TPA metagenomics assembly of...
TAAAAACTTTATACTTTTAATGGAATTATTAGCACTCTTTTTGAAAGGAGTTGCTAATTTTTCTATTGACTTTTAAATTTTTGCTGTACTAGAATGTCCATTAGGCAAGCAAATATACTATCGATATCAGCGAAAAAGCTGATTGACAGCCGATATTAAAAGAAACGTAACTGAGCAGTTACGGATAGATTATAAATAAAAGGAGTGCAGTAAAATGGCAGTTAAAAAAGGTACTTTATCAATTGACAGCGAAAACATTTTTCCTATTATCAAGAAATGGGTTTATTCCGATCATGATATCTTTGTACGTGAACTCGTATCCAACGGATGTGATGCGATCACCAAGCTGAAAAAGCTGGATATGATGGGAGAATATGAACTTCCGGAAGGATACAAACCGAAGATCGAAGTAATTGTCAATCCAGAAGAGAAGACAATGAAGTTTATCGATAACGGACTTGGTATGACAGCAGAAGAAGTAGAGGAGTATATCACTCAGATCGCATTTTCAGGTGCGACACAGTTCCTTGAGAAATATAAAGACAAGACAACAGAAGATGATATGATCGGACACTTCGGTCTTGGATTCTACTCAGCATTCATGGTAGCTGACGAAGTTCAGATTGATACGCTTTCCTATAAAGAAGGTGCGAAACCGGTACACTGGGCAAGCGAAGGCGGCACTGAGTATGAGATGCAGGAAGGAAATAAGACAACAGTCGGAACAGAGATCACACTGTATCTGAATGAGGACAGCCTTGAGTTTGCAAATGAATACCGTGCAAGAGAAGTACTTGAGAGATATTGCTCTTTCATGCCAACAGAGATCTTCCTTTCCAAGGCAAATGCAGAGCCTGAGTATGACACAATCGATGAGGATGATGTTCTTGATACAGATACTGTTGTAGAGCACATCACAGAAGAGCCAAAGGAAGGCGAAGAGGGCGAACCGAAGAAAAAAGCAAAAATTGTAAGACGTCCGGTATCTATCAGTGATACACATCCGCTTTGGACAAAGAACCCAAGTGAGTGTACAAAGGATGATTATATCGATTTCTACCGTAAGGTATTCATGGATTACAAAGAGCCACTGTTCTGGATCCACCTGAACATGGATTATCCATTTAACTTAAAGGGAATTCTTTACTTCCCGAAGATCAATACAGAGTATGATTCCATCGAAGGAAAGATTAAACTTTATAATAACCAGGTATTTATCGCAGATAATATTAAAGAAGTAATCCCAGAGTTCCTTATGGTACTTAAGGGAGTGATCGACTGTCCGGATCTGCCGTTGAATGTATCACGTAGTGCACTGCAGAACGACGGATTTGTAAATAAAGTTGCTGATTACATTTCTAAGAAGGTTGCTGACAAGTTGAACGGAATGTTCAAGACAGACCGTGAGAATTATGAGAAATACTGGGACGATATCAGCCCATTTATCAAATTCGGTTGCCTGAAGGATGAGAAATTCGGTGAGAAGATGAAGAATTCTATGCTTTATAAGAATCTTGATCACAAATATATGACTCTCGAAGATATCATCAAAGAAGCCAAAGGCGAAGAAGCTGACGTAGCCAAGGCAGAAGAAACTAAGGAAGAAGAAACAAAAACAGACGCAGAAGAGTCTAAGGACGCAGATGCGAAGGAAGAAGAGAAGACAAGAATCTTCTATGTAACAGATGAAGTACAGCAGAGCCAGTATATCAACATGTTCAAGGCTCAGGGACAGGATGCGATCATTCTGACACACAACATTGATTCTGCATTTATCACATACCTTGAGCAGAAACATCAGGAAGTTCAGTTCTTGAGAATTGATGCAGATGTACATGATTCTTTGAAAGACGAAGTTGCAGAAGATGAGAAGGAAGAATTCCAGAAGACAACAGACAGCCTTGTTGAAATCTTCCGCAAAGAGCTTGGCAATGAGAAGCTTGATGTCAAAGTTGAAAAGCTCAAAGATGAGAATGTAGCATCTATGGCAGTTCTTTCTGAGGAAAACAGAAGAATGCAGGAGATGATGAAGATGTATGGTATGGGCGGCATGGATGCATCCATGTTCGGAAGCCAGGCAACACTGGTTCTTAACGCCAACCATCCGCTGGTTCAGTTCCTTGTAGCGAATAAGGACAGCAAGAACGTGTCAATCATCTGCAAACAGTTGTATGATCTTGCAATGCTTGCTCATAAGCCGTTAAGTCCGGAAGAGATGACAGCATTCGTTAAGAGAAGCAATGATATTATGATGCTTCTGACAAAATAATAAAGTAAAATGATGAGAAATATGTTCTATGAGTTTCTCATCATTGGCAGTAATAAGTTTAGCCGCTTCACGATTATTTGACCGTGAGGCGGCTGTTATTATGTGCGCCTTGCGGCACACATTGCTAATGGATTTTTAAATTTACATCAACTCAAATGCAATCTCTTTTTTTAAAAAGAACTTCTTTACCATCTCGTCCCATTCGCGTTCCAGGGTCTTATCCATCATAAAACTCTTGAAGGAAGTTCCTGTCACGCAGGTGAGATGAGTTCCATCGTAACGTATATTCAAATAGAGTCCCTGCACGTCAGCAGGATTAAGTCCCAGTTCTTTCTGTTCAATCAGACGGGAAATATTCTTTGAATTCAGGCTGAAGACAAAATGAAAACCGAGCGGTGTTTTCTTTCCCTTAATTAAGGAAAAACAAAATTCACGCAGATTTTTCCAAAGAGAATATTCCGGAATCTCTTCTTCGGAATCAAAGAAATCTTTCTGTATATACCCGTCAATCCGAAAGGTATTAAACGTAATAATCTCTCCTTCAATAAAAGAGAAATTGTCAAATGTCTCTTTTAACAGAAGGTGAGACATGAAGTTTTTTACATTTGTTAAAGTCAGTGAAATCATAGAAATCAGATACCTCCGCAGCTGTTTAAGTTCTTAATCGTCTACCTATCATTGTACTAAAAGGAATGGCGAGATACAAGCGCAGATTTGTTGACTTTTATTGCTAAAAAATGTACTATTAAAACAGTATGGGATTCTATACAGTATATAAAAAACAGAAAGAATATAGATATATGAAGAAAACAATAAAAAGAAAGCAAAAACTGGGAATCCGGATCGGGGTCGGATGTGCGTTGGTCATTACAGTGATACTCCTGGCAGTGCAGGGTGTTAGCAATCTGACAAAGAAGCCAGTCGACACCAGTGAAGGAATTGCATATATAAAAGGCAAAGAATCTGCAGATGCGAAGACGATTGAGCAGAAGATTAATCAGTTGGAAAAGAAAGATGGAACAGGAGATTCATCCGATACAAGAAGCATGAAGGAACGCTTTTCCGGTGCTGTTGTGATGGGCGATTCCATTGCGGCGAGCTTTACAGAGTATGATGTACTGAATACATCAAGTGTTGTTGCGAAAATTGGAATTCATTTCAGCGAACTGGATGATCAGATCGAGCAGGCAAAACAACTGGATCCACAGATTGTTTTTCTGGCATATGGGATGAATGATGTAACTAAGACAAACGGAGATGTAGACAAGTTTATCAAGGATTATTCAGATGTGATTAAGAAGATTCAGAAGGCTATGCCGGATGCGCACATTTTTGTGAATGCTGTTTTTCCGGTGCAGGAAAGTGCGGTAGAGAAGGAGCCGGCACTTGCAAATATCGCAGATTACAATGAAAAACTAGAAGCGATGTGTGAAAAGAAGCAGATCGGATACATTGATAATTCAGATATTATAGAAGATGAGTATTATGAAGAGGATGGAATTCATTTTAAAGCGAATTTCTATCCAATCTGGGCAGAAAAGATGGCGGAGGTGGCAACGCTATGACAGAGAAAAGACAGCGAATGATCTCTGCGATGAAATATATACTTTTAGTAATTATTGTGGGATATCTTGTGATATTGATGCTATATGCAAGTGGAAGTAAGCGGACTTTTTCAGAAGTATCAAAGGCTGTGAGCAGTGTATTGGACAGTAAAGAACTTGTGCAGATGGATGACCAGATGCTCAAGAGAAATTATGGACTGAACAGTGCAGATTACAAGGGTGTTTTGTATTATTCTTCTCCGTCCAGTATTTCAGCAGCGGAAGTTCTGGTGATACAGGTGAAAAATGATGCACAGATAGAAAATGTGACAAATGCGATCGCACAGAGAAAAGCACAGAGAATAGAAGATTTTGATTCTTACCTGCCGGAACAGGTGAAGCTTTTAGAGGACTCACAGGAAAGTATTCGTGGAAGATATATCTTTTTTGCAGTATCTTCGAAAGCTTCTGAATATCGCAGCGCATTTGACAAGAGTCTGTAGAAGGGGGAGCAGATGTTATTTAGTAGTATTACATTTTTGTTTTTATTTCTGCCGATCATGCTGGCAGTTTATTATATTGCACCGCCGCAATGGAAGAATCTCCTGCTGCTTGCAGGCAGTCTGATCTTCTATGCCTGGGGTGAACCGGTTTATATCATTCTGATGATACTCAGTATTTTGTTAAACTATTTTTGCGGAATGGATATTGAGAATAAGAGTGAGAATGAGGCGAAAGCAAAGCGGTCACTGGTCTTTGCAATAACAGTAAATATTGTGCTGCTTGTGTTCTTTAAATATTTTGGATTTTTGGTAGAAAGTACGAATACGTTGTTCGGAATCAGTATTCCATACAGGGAACTGGCATTACCGATTGGAATTTCTTTTTACACATTTCAGGAAATTTCCTATATTGTAGATGTATATCGAGGCAAGGTAAAAGCACAGCAGAGTCTGGTGAAGTATGCGCTGTATGTATCCATGTTTCCGCAGCTGGTTGCCGGACCAATCGTCTGTTATGGAGATATTGAGAAGCAGCTTACCGCAAGGAAAATCTCCGGAAGAAAGTTGGGACAGGGCGCGATGCTCTTTATTATTGGACTTTCGAAGAAAGCAGTGCTTGCAAATACGCTGGGAAAGATTTTTGAAGAAATCTCATCGACATCAGCAAGTAACCTGACAGTTCTGATGGCATGGCTTGGATGTATTACTTATGCATTCCAGATTTATTTTGATTTCAGCGGCTATTCAGATATGGCAATCGGACTTGGAAGAATGTTCGGTTTTGAGTTTAAGAAGAACTTTGATGTGCCGTATATTTCTAAAAGTATTACAGAATTCTGGCGCAGATGGCACATTTCTTTGAGCTCCTGGTTCCGTGAATACGTATATATTCCGCTTGGTGGAAATCATGTGACGATTTCAAGAAATATTGTAAACCTTTTGATTGTCTGGATGCTGACCGGAATGTGGCACGGAGCTGCATGGAATTTTATTGTATGGGGAATCTATTATGGAGTAGTTCTCGTACTGGAGAAATATGTCTGGGGGGCAATCGTGGATCGGTGGCCAAGTGTATTGCAGCATATTTATGCATTAGTACTGGTGCTGGTTGGCTGGGTGTTTTTCTTTAGTCCAAGCCTTGGAGCAGCACTTCGTTACCTCTTTGCAATGGTTGGCGGCGGAGCAGGATTTGCCAGTAAAGAAGTATTCTTTGTGATCCTGACACACTGGTTGTTCTACTTGTTGGCAGTAATTGGATCAACAACACTTGGATCAAGAATGCTCCGTGCAATCCTGAATGTGTCTGAGAATCATACAGTACGGACTGTAATCACACTGGTTGTTTTCTTTGGAATGCTGGCAATATCAGTTGCTTATCTGATCGCAGATACGTACAATCCGTTTTTGTACTTTAGATTCTAGAGAGTTATAGAAAACAGTGAACGACAACAATTAAGGTGAAAAGATGAAGAAAGATAGACAGAGAAAAGTACAGGAGAAATTGGTTGGTATTATATTTATTCTGACCTTGTTTCTATTCCTTATTATAAATGTTATTGTGCCTGACAGAGAAAAATCAGTGCAGGAGAACCGTATGCTTGCAACGAAGCCAAAGTTTCGCCTGAGCAGTCTGATAAGCGGAGATTATGATGAAAAATTTGAAGCTTATATGGATGATCAGTTTGTTGGAAGAGACATGTGGAGAAAGCTGAAAGTTACGGTGGACCGGATTGGTGGAAGTCGTCTGGAAAACGGTGTCTATATCGGAACGAATGGACAGCTTTTAGAACAGATTGAAGTTGCAGATGAGAATCATCTTGCCGCAAATATTAAGGCAATCAAATCATTTTCAGAGAGTCAGTCCAAGATTCCGGTTCGTATGATGCTTGTTCCGGATGCAGCAAATGTATTGAATCATTCCCTTCCGTCACTTGCGAAGCCGGAGGATCAGACACAAATGTTCAGTATGGTTCGTAAGGATCTTGGAGATAGCGTTGAGTGGATTGACGTGTCAACGGAATTGAATAAACATAAGACAGAGAAGATTTATTACAAAACAGATCATCACTGGACGACACTCGGTGCATTTTATGCATTTCAGGCGGCAGCACCATCCCTTGGGATTGAAGGAGATCTTTCTGGGAAATATGTTTCCTACGCAGTTTCAGACAGCTTTAACGGAATGTTGGCGTCAAAAAGCGGAGTGAACCTTGGAGAGAAGGAACAGATTGATATTTATGTGCCGACAGAAGAAGATACAGACTTGATCGTGGATTACGTGGATGAAGGAAAGCGTTCCACATCCTTATATGATTCTTCTAAATTAAAGGAGAAAGATCAGTATACGGTATTTCTTGGAGGAAATTCATCCTTGCTTGATATCCGTACAGTTTCTACAAGTACAAAGCGTCTTCTTCTTGTGAAAGATTCCTTTGCAAATTCATTTATCCCGTTCCTGACGCCGTACTACAGAGAAATCGTAGTTGTGGATCCGAGATATTACAGCGGAACAATCAATGATCTTATGGATTCTTACAGAATCTCAGAGGTTCTGTTTTTATACAGTGGAAATACATTTTTCAAAGACAATAATATAAGTGGAGTGTTTACAGTTGAGTAATCGAATCAAAGAAGAATTTTTACAGAAGAGCGAGCCGGTAAGGCTGAATAAATATTTGAGCGAGGCGGGCGTGTGTTCCAGAAGGGAGGCAGACCGCCTCATTGAGACTGGACGCGTGACAGTTGATGGACAGCGTGCGCAGACCGGTATGCGTATCGTGCCGGGACAGGTTGTGAAAGTTGGAAATAAAGTCGTTTCCAAACAGGATGAGATGATCGTGCTGGCAGTAAATAAACCGCGTGGAATCGTTTGTACAGAAGAACGCAGAGAGAGGGACAGCATTGTCCGTTTCCTGAATTATCCGGTGCGTGTGACTTATATCGGACGACTTGATAAGGATTCTCATGGACTGTTGTTGATGACAAATAATGGTGATATCATCAACAAAATGATGCGTGCAGCCAATAAACATGAGAAAGAATATAAAGTAACTGTTGATAAAGAGATTACGGAAGACTTCTTAAAGAAGATGGCAGCAGGAGTTCCGATTCTTGATACCGTAACACGTCCGTGTACAGTGAAAAAATCGGTAAATATACATTTTCCATAATCCTGACACAGGGGCTGAACCGCCAAATCCGCAGAATGTGTGAAGCTCTCGGATATGAAGTGAAGGATCTTTTACGCGTTCGTGTGATGAACATTACACTGGATGGATTGAAGGATGGACAGTACAGAAAACTAACAGATCAGGAATTGAACGAATTATATGATCAGCTGAAAGATTCTTCTGCATTGCCCGGTGGAAAATATCAGGAACAGTGGGCAGCAACACAAGATAATAGAACGAGACAAGGGAAAGGGAAGAAGCGATGATGGATGAGCAGAAAGAAATGAATCACATGCGAGAACTGGTGGAACTTCTGAACAGAGCGAGACGTTCTTATGAGCAGGAAAATACAGAGATCATGAGCAACTACGAGTATGACAAGCTCTATGATGAACTGCAGGAGTTGGAAGAGAAGCTTGGTACGAGAATGGCAAACAGTCCGACGGTAAATGTTGGATATGAAGTACTCAGTGAGCTCCCGAAAGAACGTCATGAGCGTCCGATGCTTTCTCTGGACAAAACGAAAGATGTAGAAAGACTGAAGGAATTCCTAGGCGGACAAAAAGCATTAATCTCCTGGAAACTGGATGGACTTACTGTTGTTCTGACCTATCAGAACGGAGAACTTGCGAAGGCAGTCACCAGAGGAAACGGAGTGATCGGTGAGGTCATTACAAACAATGCGAAAGTATTTAAAAATGTACCGCTTAAGATTCCATATCAGGGAGAACTTGTACTGCGAGGAGAGGCAGTTATTTCCTATAAAGATTTTGAGAAGATCAATGAAGAGATTGAGGATGTAGATGCGAAATATAAGAATCCACGAAATCTTTGCAGCGGTTCTGTTCGTCAGCTGAATAATGAAATCACTGCAAAGAGAAATGTAAGATTCTACGCATTTACACTCGTTCGTGCAGAAGGCGTGGACTTCCAAAATTCCAGAAAATATCAGATGCAGTGGCTTGAAAACCAGGGATTTGATGTTGTGGAGAACCATGAAGTGACAAGAGATACGATTGAAGAGGAAGTGGCATGGTTTGCCCGTGAGATTGAGCACAACGAAGTTCCGTCGGACGGTCTTGTGCTTGTGTATGATGATATTGCTTACGGACAGTCACTTGGAACAACAGCGAAGTTCCCAAGAGATTCCTTTGCCTTCAAATGGGCAGATGAGATCCGCAACACAAAGCTGCTTGAGATTGAGTGGAGTCCGTCACGAACAGGTCTGATCAATCCGGTGGCGGTTTTTGAGCCGGTAGAGCTTGAAGGAACGACAGTCAGCCGTGCAAGCGTCCATAATATCAGCATCATGGAAGAACTTGAACTTGGTGTTGGCGATGAGATTCAAGTATACAAGGCGAACATGATTATTCCGCAGATTGCGGAGAATCTGACAAGAAGTGGAGTGAAAGATATTCCAAAAGTTTGTCCGGTCTGTGGAGGTGAGACGAAAATCTCTATGGAAAATGAGACAAAGACGCTGTATTGTACCAATCCGAAGTGTCAGGCAAAGCATGTGAAGTCATTTGCACTTTTTGTGAGCAGAGATGCGATGAATATTGAGGGTCTTTCAGAGGCGACACTGGAGAAATTCATTTTCCACGGTTATGTGAAAGACTTTACAGATCTCTTTCATCTTGATAACTACAGAGATGAGATCATGACAATGGATGGCTTTGGCGAAAAGTCTTTCCTGAAACTGCAGAGCAGTATTGAAAAGGCAAGAAAGACAACACTTGCAAGACTGGTTTACGGTCTTGGAATTCCGGGAATCGGAAGTGCGAATGCTAAGGTAATCTGCCGGGCACTTGGAAATGATTCGCAACGCGTGCTTCAGGCAGAAGAGGCAGAACTGGTTGAGATCCAGGGTGTCGGAGCAGTCATGGCGAAGAGCTATGTAGATTATTTTAAAGAGGAAGAGCATCAGGAAATCTTTAAGCGACTTCTTAGCGAAGTGGAATTAGAAGAAGAGGAAGTAACAGAAGACAGCCAGAAATTTGCCGGAGTGAACTTTGTTATTACCGGAAGTGTTGAACATTTTGCAAATCGTGCAGAGGTAAAGGCTGAGATTGAAAAACGTGGCGGTAAGGTGACGGGAAGTGTCACATCAAAGACAAATTATTTGATCAACAATGACGTAAATTCCACATCTTCAAAAAATAAAAAGGCAAGAGATCTCGGAGTTCCGATTATTTCAGAAAAAGATTTTCTGGAAATGCTGTAGAGAAATTGTTGCCGGGAACAGGTACTTTGAATTGTAATATGAAATGACTGGGAGATGATAGCGTGAAGAAAAATAAATTCTATCCGTTGGGTGGAACCACGGTATTCCTTGTGGATCAATGGGCAAAGCACTATGTGGAAAAGAATCTCAAGATGGGTGAAAAGAGGAAACTGACAGAGAAACTGGAACTTCGACGTATTCATAATCCGGGAATCTGTCTGGGAGTATTTGCGAATAATCCAAAGAAAGTGAAAAAGCTTACAGAAGTGGGAACAGGTATTGTGACAGTGATACAGATGCTGACACTTCTAGGGAACAGCAATATTTTAAGAAAAACCGGAATCACACTTGCGGCAGCAGGTGCTTGGAGTAACTTGACGAACCGTTATCATAAAGAGAAGGTTGTTGATTACATCGGAGTTAAGACAGGAAAGGAAAAGTTGGATCAAGTAACATATAACCTGGGAGATTTTGCAATTGGAGCAGGTGGAGTTCTCTGGGTTCTTGGTTCTATGTTTAAGAAAGGAAAAGAATTATGATTCAGGATATACAGCCACATCAGTTTGATAACCAGTACAGACCATGCCCTCCGGATGCGCAGAGCTATGCATTGTATTACGAAGGACAAAGTGCACTGCTGAAGAAAGGAAAGATGGAATTGAATTTCCAAGATTTCGTGATTTGGAACGGCTTAATGAAGAAATTTATGAAGAAGCAGTTTATCTGTTTACGATTGACGAGGAACGCTTTTATCTGGTACAGAATATTAGTCGTGAACGGTTGTCAGAGTTTACAATGGAGAATAAAGAATCTTTCCGTTATGCAGAACCGCAGTATCTTGCATTTGCCGGAATTACCGGTTATCAGTTGAACAACTGGTATCGTAATCGCAAGTTCTGTGGACGCTGTGGACATAAGATGAGACATGATGAAAAGAACGTATGATGCGTTGCGATCATTGTGGCAATATGGAATTTCCAAAAATCTGCCCGGCAGTTATCATAGGAGTAACTGATGGTGACAAGATTCTCATGTCAAAATACGCCGGAAGAGCATATAAAAAATATGCACTTCTTGCAGGATTTACCGAGATTGGAGAAACAATCGAGGAGACTGTTCAGCGTGAAGTAATGGAAGAAGTCGGACTGAAAGTCAAGAACATACGTTATTATAAGAGCCAGCCGTGGTCTTTCAGTGATACGCTCCTGATGGGATTCTATTGTGATCTGGATGGTGAGGAAGAAATCACACTCGACCGCGAGGAACTGGCCTTGGCAGAATGGTTCCGAAGGGATGAGATTCCGGTGGAGCCGAGCAGAGACAGTTTGACAAACGAGATGATCATCAAGTTCAAAAACGGTGAAGTGTAGCATTGACAGTTAAGCTTCAGGACATGTGATTTTAATCACCTGCTCGATCATGTGATGAAGCAGCTGAGCCTGGTTTGTGTCTGCTGCTTTGTAGTAAACTTCTTTCCCTTCTCTGCGGCTGGTAATCAGTCCGTAAGATTTCAGCTGGCGGAGATGGTGAGAGACAGCCGGGCTAGTCATGTCCATCATGGAAGAAATGTTGATCACACATTCTTCGCAGTGGCAGAGAAGCCAGAAAATGCGTACCCTGCTGTTATCTCCGAGGACCTTGAACAGGTCAGCAACAATCTGGAAATCCTCCGTCTTTGCAATATTATCTATAAGAAGTTCTGTATTCAGATGTTTACCATGATTATGCGGTAAAATATGGTCAGTCATAAAAAATCTCCTTTAAAAATATTATAGTAACTGTTCAGAGCCAACCTCCAAAATGCTACGCATTTCGTCGGTGTGGCGTATCCGCCAAATAAAATTTCAAAAAACAGTTTAAAAAATTGCAAGCATTTTACACCTGTTTTATGAAATTTTGCTTGGCTCTGAACAGTTACAATTCAAGAATACCTTCAGTATCCCTTTAATCATAAACGTATTGTAACACAAAAATGGCCAAATGTATTGACTTTTTCATTTGGAGAGCTATAATGTAAATATAAAGATTAAACAACTGCTTAATTGTTTAATGAAAAATAAGAGAAGATGTAAGAAATTTGATGAGAGTCAAAGATCAAAAATCAAAGAAGATTAAAGGAGAAGAGAAAGATGAAGAAGACTTATAAGATTGAAGTGGATTGTGCAAACTGTGCAAATAAGATGGAAGATGCAGCAAAGAACACAGCAGGTGTTCAGAATGCAACAGTGAATTTCATGACACAGAAGATGATCGTTGAGTTTGAAGAGGGACAGGATGCAAAGAGCGTTATGAAAGACGTTCTGAAGAATTGTAAGAAGGTAGAGGATGATTGCGAGATCTACCTGTAAGAGGGTGAGAAGAATGACGAAGAAGCAGAAGAAGATGCTGACCAGGATCATCGCTGCAGCGGTGCTACTGATTCTATTGAATTTCCTTCCGGTAACAGGAATTATCAGATTTGTATTGTTTTTGATTCCATATCTGATCGTTGGTTACGATATTTTGAAGAAAGCATGGAAGGGAATCTTAAACCGTCAGATATTTGATGAGAATTTCCTGATGGCAGTCGCCACGGTCGGTGCGATTGCGATTGCATTTTATGAGAAGTCCGGAGACTTTAATGAAGCGGTTGCTGTTATGCTGTTTTATCAGATCGGTGAACTTTTTCAGAGCTATGCAGTTGGAAAGAGCCGCAGAAATATCAGTGAATTGATGGATATCCGTCCGGATTATGCAAATATAGAGCAGGATGGAAGTCTTGAACAGGTGGATCCGGATGAAGTTGAGATCGGAACAGTGATCATTGTTCAGCCGGGAGAAAAAGTGCCAATCGACGGTGTGGTTGTAGAGGGAACCTCTACACTGAATACAAGTGCATTGACCGGTGAAAGCGTTCCGAGAGAAGCAAAAGCAGGGGATGAAATCATCAGTGGCTGTATCAATCTGACAGGTGTGTTGAAGATCCGTACAACAAAAGAGTTCGGAGAATCAACGGTATCCAAGGTACTGGAACTTGTAGAAGAATCCACATCCAGAAAATCAAGATCAGAGAACTTTATTTCTAAATTTGCAAAATATTATACACCGGCGGTATGCTATGGCGCACTTGCACTTGCAGTGCTTCCACCACTTGTGAGGATGTTTGCAATGGGAGCTGCACCGCAGTGGAATGACTGGATCTACAGAGCACTGACATTTCTTGTAATCAGCTGTCCGTGCGCGCTGGTTATCAGCATCCCACTTAGCTTTTTCGCAGGAATCGGCGGGGCAAGCCATGAGGGAATTCTGGTGAAAGGATCCAATTATCTCGAGGCACTGTCCAAGACAAAATATGTCTTGTTTGACAAGACAGGAACTCTGACACAAGGAATTTTCGAAGTGGTTGGAGTACATCACAATCAGATGGAAGGAGAACAGCTCTTAGAGTATGCGGCACTTGCAGAGAGTGCGTCATCTCATCCAATCAGCAAGAGTATTCAGAAGGCTTACGGTAAAGAACTGGATCGTTCCCGTGTCAGTGAGATAGAAGAAATCAGTGGAAACGGAATTACAGCGAAAGTAGACGGAAGAAGCGTTGCAGCAGGAAATGCAAAGCTGATGGATCGTCTTGGTATTCCATATAAGACATGCCATAAGGTGGGAACGATTATTCACCTGGCAATCGATGGTGAATATGCAGGACACATTGTGATTTCAGATGTTGAGAAACCGACTTCTAAAGAAGCAATCGCGAAACTGAAACAGGCAGGAATTCAGAAGACAATCATGTTGACGGGAGATGCGAAACAGGTGGCAGACCAGGTGGCAGCAGATCTTGGTATTGATGAGGTTTACAGCGAACTGCTTCCTGGAGATAAGGTGGAGCAGGTAGAAAGACTTCTGGCTGAGAAGCCGGCGAAGGCAAATCTGGCATTTGTCGGAGACGGTATCAACGATGCACCGGTTCTTGGAAGAGCGGATATCGGTATTGCGATGGGGGCAATGGGATCCGATGCGGCGATTGAGGCAGCAGATGTTGTCCTGATGGATGATGACCCGTTGAAGATTGTTAAGGCAATCCGAATTTCTAAGAAATGTCTCGGAATCGTATATCAGAATATTGTATTTGCTCTCGCAGTAAAGGGCGTGTGCCTGATTCTCGGAGCACTTGGAATTGCAAATATGTGGCTCGCAATCTTTGCAGATGTGGGAGTTATGGTACTTGCAATACTCAATGCGATGCGTACACTTTTTGTGAAGAAGTTATAAAAAGAAAAGGATGAATGGTAAATGTGAGATACATTACCACTCATCCTTTTTCTAATGATTTAATCAGTAAAATCTTATACAGCTTTCAGGAACTGTACACTGTAAGCCGGCATTGTCAGCTGTCCGTTCAGAGTTACATTTTCTATTTCATCAGCATTTGCAAGCAGTTCTGTGAAATTACCCTGCAGTTCTCCATTTCCGGCAGTAAACTCAGAATCACCGGCGTTGATCGCAACGAGAACACGTTCATTATCAGTGCGGCGTTCAAAGATCAGCTGATGATTTGTAATGACAACATTTCGGTAAGAACCATTGCAAAGAGCATCACTGTTTCTGCGAACTTCAATCACTTCTTTGATGAAATCAGTCAGTTCATTCGGCTTCGGCTCTTCGAAGCATGGACGAAGTGCATAGTCATTATCCGGTGCTTTCACACCTTCCTCGCCCCATTCACTTCCATAATAGATACACGGAATACCCGGCATACCAAAGAGAAGACCGTAAGCAAGCGGAAGATGATTCTTGTTCGTCAGGATACTTGCGATACGTGTGACATCATGATTATCTACGAATGTCATCAAATGCTTTCCACGATAAATACACCACTGCTCTGGTCCGAACTGGCGATTCAGAGAATGTGCGATCTCAAACATATTCATGCAGTTGAAGCTTGAAAAAATTCCTTTGTAGCATTCATAGTTTGTACAGCTGTGAAGCATCTCATCGTTTACAATTAGATTGTAGTCGCCGAAGAGAACCTCACCGATCAGTGCAAATCCCGGTTTCAGTTCCTCGCAGAAGCTGCGCAGACGGCGCATGAAATTATGATCCAGGCAATAAGCTACATCCAGACGCAGTCCGTCTATGCCGAACTCTTCAATCCACATCCTGACACAGTCAAGCAGATAGTCGACAACTGCAGGATTCTGCAGATTTAATTTAACAAGTTCAAAATGACCTTCCCATCCTTCATACCAGAAACCATCGTTATACGCACTGTTTCCGTCGAAGCTGATATGGAACCAGTCTTTATACGGAGAGTCCCATTTCTTCTCCTGCACATCCTTGAATGCCCAGAAGCCACGTCCAACATGATTGAATACTCCGTCCAGCATAATTTTCACATTGTTATCATGCAGCTTTTTACAGACTTCTTTAAAGTCTTCGTTCGTTCCAAGACGACAGTCGATCTTGCGGAAATCTCTTGTGTCATACCCATGGTTGTCTGATTCGAAAATCGGATTCAAGATGATTGAACCGATTCCAAGATCACCAAGATATTCTGCCCATTCACCAATTTTAAGAATCCGGTGTTCTGTTACTCCGTCATTATGTACCGGAGCACCGCAGAATCCGATCGGGTAGATTTGATAAAAAGTTTCATTGTAAGCCCACATAGTTGTTACCCACTTTCTTGATTCGGATTTTTATCGGATTTCGATAAAGAGTCAGAGATATAAAAATCTCTTAAAACCTATTTCTAATTATAACATAAGTTGAGCGTTTTGGTGAAAAAGTTTAAAGAGATAGAATTGCATTTACGAGAAATACAACGTATACTAAAATTATCAAAATAACAGGAAGATACTGGACGGATGATACAGAAATATGGAAGATTCAAAGGAGGATATCATGGGAGAAGAGATATACCAGAAAGCACTGGAGTATGCGAAGAAGAAGCATGAAGGACAGTTTCGGATAGGTGGAGCTCCTTTTATTGTACATCCGATTGCAGTTGCAGAGATTCTTCGACAGGATGGTAAGCAGGTTGAATATCGTGTTGCGGCAGTATTTCATGATCTTTTAGAGGATACAGATGCTTCAGAACAGGAGATTGTAGAAATCGGGGGAGAAGATGTCTTAAAAGCAGTGAAGCTGGTGACGAAGGAAAAAGAATATTGTATGGAGACCTATATTGCAGGGATTAAGACAAATTCTATGGCATATGCAGTGAAAGGGGCAGATCGTCTTCATAATCTGCAGAGCGCATTCTGTGCAAATGAGAAGTTTCGCAAGAAATACATCCGCGAGACGCTTGACTGGTATATGAAATTCAGACCGGAGATCCCGGAAGTTGTAGCAGAACTGATTGAAAGCCTGAGCGACGATGAGGAGAAAGAGAAATTTCGTGCGGAGATAGAACATTTTGTAGAGAAATGAATGAAAGCAGAAGTAGATTTGGTAAGAAAATAAATGGAAGGGCGCAGGGCACCGGAATGTTCAAATGGTTTATGTTACTTGTATATATTGTACTGTGTTCCTATGTCTTCACAGGATGGTTTCGCTGGAGAAAGTGGATGGGGATTCCACATTGGAAAATAGTGAGCATAGGAATTGCCTTCTTACTTCTTTTACTTGTCATCTTCCATATTCCTTGGGAAATTTCTTCCGCAGAGTGAAATACAGCTTAAAATTCTTCAATTTGGAAACTATTGGATCGGATTTCTGATTTATGTTATTTCTTTATCCTGGTCTGTGATTTGATCTGGTTATTGCGTTCTCTCCTTGCTTTCAAATGGTCCTGGATGGGCGAACCATTGATCCGAACAAAACAGGTGTGATCCTACTGGCAGTTTTTGTCCTTGGAGGAAGTTTCCTGTTTACACTATACGGAGCAGTACATGCGAAGAAAATCAAGACATCATTTCATGATATTACGATCAATAAGCAGGTAGATGATTTGAAGGAAATGAAGGTTGTATTGATCGCAGATCTGCATTTAGGATATAGTGTCGGCAGTAAAGACATGCAGAAAATGGTTGATAGGATCAACAAGCAGGATCCGGATCTGGTTGTCCTGGCGGGAGATATTTTTGATAATGAATACGAGGCATTAGATGATCCAAAATATTTGTCAGAGACATTGCATCAGATTCAAAGCAAGTACGGGACATATGCAGTGTACGGAAATCATGATGTGAAAGAGACATTGGTTGCAGGATTCTCAATCGGCGCGTCTAAGAAAGCACTCCGCGATCCGAGAATGGATAAATTCATGGAAAAAGCCGGAATTACAGTGCTGGAGGATGAATCAGAACTGATTGATCAGAAGTTTTATCTTGTTGGAAGGTTGGACGGAGAAAAGAATGGGCGAGGCACTTCAAAACGAAAGTCCATCGAAGAACTGACAGCAGATTTAGATCAGACAAAGCCACTGTTTGTAATGAATCATGAGCCGGATGAATTGAGAGAGTATGATAAAGCAAGTGTGGATGTCTTATTCTCAGGGCACACTCATGCAGGACAATTCTTTCCACTGACGATTGTTCAGCCCTTTGCGTGGAAAAACTACTGGGGAGTTAAAAAGATAGGTGATATGTACAGCATTGTTACTTCAGGAGTAGGTGTCTATGGACCGAATATCCGTGTGGGCACGGACAGTGAGATCATGGTGGTAACAGTACATTTTGAATAAATGAGTGATGGCTGTTCTGGAGATAGTCGAGGACAGGCATTTCTGTGTAAAAAAATATTGCAATTTCGTCAAAAAACACTTGACACAGAAGATAAATCAACATATAATAGCAAGGTATGACATAAGGAGAAACAGTATGCACCAAAGCCCCGGAGTATGCTGATTTCAAATAAATAAGCAATAGTATATAATGATTATTTATAGGAGGAACACCCATGAAAACTTATATGGCTAACCCTGATAAGATTGAAAGAAAATGGTATGTGGTTGACGCTGAAGGCGCTACACTTGGACGTCTTGCATCTGAGATCGCAAAGGTACTCAGAGGAAAGAACAAACCGGAATATACTCCGCACATCGATACAGGAGATTATGTAATCGTTGTTAATGCAGAGAAAGTTAAAGTAACAGGAAAGAAATTACAGCAGAAGATCTACTACAATCACTCTGACTATGTTGGAGGAATGAAAGAGACTACACTTGCTGAGCTTCTTGCTAAGAAGCCAGAGAAGGTGATCGAGCTTGCTGTTAAGGGAATGCTTCCGAAAGGACCTATGGGAAGAGACATGATCAAGAAGCTTCATGTATACGCTGGACCAGAGCATGCAAATCAGGCTCAGAAGCCGGAAGTTCTTACATTTTAGGTAGAAGGAGGAAATAACAGTGGCTAACGCAAAATATTACGGAACAGGAAGAAGAAAAAATACTATCGCAAGAGTATATCTTGTACCTGGAACAGGAAAGATCACAATCAATAAAAGAGATATCGACGAGTATCTTGGACTTGAAACTCTGAAGGTTGTTGTTCGCCAGCCGCTCGTGGCTACAGAGACAGCTGACAAGTTCGATGTAATCGTTAATGTATGTGGTGGTGGATACACAGGACAGGCTGGAGCTATCCGTCACGGAATCGCTAGAGCACTCCTTGAGGCAGACGCAGATTACAGACCGGTTCTCAAGTCAGCAGGTTACCTGACTCGTGACCCACGTATGAAAGAGCGTAAGAAACCAGGTCTCAAAGCAGCTCGTAGAGCACCACAGTTCTCAAAGAGATAATTATCTCGCAAGAGAATTGCAATTCAAAGAGATTACAAACCTCAGAACTTCGGTTCTGGGGTTTTTCTTTACCCTTAAATCTTGATGAAATATCTAGAAATGTGGTGAAACTTATTCGGTTTGCAATACGTTTGCAACAAAAATATCTAAAAATATAGGTAAGCGTTAAATATAGGACACTTTTCGGTGATAGACACTGTAGAGCGTAAACTTCTTTATGTTCTTTGTTCTAGGGCAAAAAGAACTTGTATTTATTTAGTGAATATGAACGAACTACAAAGAATGGTTTGGAGTATTCCTCAACAGATGAACTATCATTAATTGCGGATATGATGTGAAATCGAAAATAAATGATAAAACTGAAAAGATACCTACGGGGCTGTCGCTTTGCTATGCTCCCTCCTACTCGATTATTGTGACGGGCCAAAGTCCGAGTTTGCTCGGGATGGATGAAATGCTGCAAGAATGGAAAGGCGCAGACCAGTTTATTATTGTCAAGGGTACCTGGTTTGAAAAATTGATGGCGGAATAATAAGATGTTGTGATAGAATGAAGAAAATGATTGGATGTGCAAACTGGAAGTTTCACATGAGATGTTAGAAGAAGTGATTACGGAATACTGTAATGCAATTTTCAGCAGTGGAGGGGAACTAAAGGATGAAGAATGAAATTGTATTATTTACAGATGGTGATGTTAATATAGAAGTTCAAATCAATCCTGAGCAGGAGACAGTTTGGCTGACGCAAAAACAAATGGAAGTGTTGTTTGATGTTAAGCACGCTACAGTAAGCGAACATATTTCAAATATTCTTGCTTCAGGAGAACTAGATGAGACTTCTGTCGGTTTTTCCGACAGAAGTACAGGGGGACGAAAACCCAAAATTTATAATTTGGATATGATTTTGTCTGTCGGATATCGAGTTAATTCTAAAAGAGGTATAGCTTTCAGAAAATGGGCAAATAATGTCCTTAAACAGTTTATTTTGCGAGGCTATGCAATCAATGAAAAGCGTCTTCAGGCGCTTAAGAAAACAGTTGATATTCAGTCAAGGATGCTTGTAGATGCACTTGATATAGAGGAGAAAGATGTGCTCAGAGCTGTGAATGAATACACAGATGCATTGATTCTTCTGGATCAATATGACCACCAGACATTAAGTAAACTAGAGGGAAGTACTCCAGTATACCGTATCACTGTTCCTGGAATTTTTAGACAAGAACAATGCGTTGTTCTTGGATGGAGAGAAGAGACTCAGTGATGGAACGTTAGTAGCAATTACATTGATGATTGCAGAATCAAAACCAGAAGAAAAAGAGGTGATGGTAAAACTGGTAATGAATCTGTTGAAATTATAGTGGCATTGCATTGCTTTTATATTATAACTATATGATGAGATGAACCAACCTTGTGCCCAATAGGCACGAAGTTGGCACAGCCACTATGGTGTCAGGAGAAAGTGTAGCCTGCTTCATATTTTTATAGTGCATTACATAAAAATCGCACATACGCATAAACAAGGAATGAATATTGAAACGTATTTGTTTTATGACAGAATATCATTACTAAAAAAAGTGCAGATACGGAAAATCCTTTTTAGCTGTTTACAATCTTTAAGAGATATTTATTGGAGAATGGAGTTGGCTCTGATCATATTGTTGAAATTGCATTGGACGGTATAGAGAACGAGGAATTAAGAGATCCCAAGATGCGTTTTTGATTTCCAAGGCAAGCCGTTACGACATTAAGGGAGGGATTTGCATGAAAAGAAATTACTGGGCGTTATTAGTTTTTGTGTTAATAATAGTATTGCAGTGGATCGGATTAGGATTTTACGGTCAAATAAGGTTTATTTTTTGATAATTATATTAGTTCTAATTGTTTTATTGGCAATATTATTACGGAAATAGTAAAAGTGAATAGCGAGGTGATTGTATGAAAAAGTTAATTGCATCAGTTTTGACATTAGTTTGTATTCTTACTTTGGCAAGGTGTGGAAAATCAGATAGTGGTGACTACCCTGCAACTATAATGGTAAATGGTACTAACTACTATTCCACTGATCATGCTGTTCCTGTTGAAGTGGACGAGAGTGTTATTCAATATACTACTTCTTATGCAGAAAACGGCATACCTCAAAAAGATGGCGAAGCCAATTTCAACAGAGATTTAGGAACACCTTATGCAGTTGTTGAGGGTGACAGGGTAGTTGTCCTTATAGATAACGAGTGGATAGAGTTCAAAGCGAAGTAAGATAACTTCAAGTCTGATGAAGAGCGCGAAGCGTGAAAGAAAATACAGAAAGAGGCTAGATACTATCATAAATACCTGGCCGTGAAGAAAGGTGCTTAGTTGAATCAGCTCTCATAATGCACCTTACGTTCCAATATCTCATGCGAAACGAAATGCTGGAAAGAATCAGAAAAAATGTCCGATGCAATGGTCAGCAGAGAAAAATGCCGGATTTTCACAGGCAGAACCATGGATGGAAGTTCAGAAAAATTACAAAACAATCAATACAGAAGTAGAAGAGAAACAGTCAGATTCTATCCTGAATTTCTATAAAAAATTGATTCAGTTAAGAAAAGAACTGCCGGTTATTGCAAATGGAACCATTTACTCTGATGGAAAAGTAGATGGAACGTTGAGACCATACGAGTGCAAGGTGATGCGTTCCATCTAGAGAGTATAAATTATGTAGAGAAAGAATCGATTGAGTTAGGATAAGAAATTCAACTTCAACTGAAATTAAACTGTATGAAGCGATTCCTGCGTCTTCTTCCCCTTGCAAAGAATAAATAACATGATTAAGAGAACAAGTGGAAAGATAAGACCTATCCCCATTCCAACACGGATATTATTATCAGAATTCTGGGTAACATAACCTACAATACCAGGTCCAATGCTGCCTCCCAAATCGCCGGCCATGGCGAGCAATGCAAACATTGCGGTTCCACCGGCCGGCATTTTTTTAGATGTAATACTGATCGTTCCAGGCCACATGATTCCAACCGAAAACCACATACAATACAACCGGTTAACCCGATTACCGGATTCGATGATAAGGTGGTTAAAAGATAACAGATCACACAGAGAATTCCAGAACCTGTCATAAACTTCATCAAATCCATTTTTCACCATATTTTCCAAAAATCAAGCGACTTATTCCCATTGTAATTGCAAACATACAAGGTCCAATCAAATCCCCAAAAGTTTTAGAAAGTCCCAGTGCAGCTTCGGCATAGGCTGATGCCCATTGTGCCATAGCCAATTCAGATGCTCCTGAACAAATCATCAGGCAAATTGCCAGCCAGACAACAGGCGTTCGGAATAACTGTCTGATACCCATTCCATTTCCGTCATTTACCAAATGTTCTATCGGACAGGTTGCGAAATTATATATATTAATCGCCGGAATAAGTGCCCACATGACTGCCAGCCATTTCCAACTATTCATCCCAAATAGGAAGAAAAATAAGCTCGAAATCAGTATGGTGGCTGCCGCACCCCAACAGTAAAAGGAATGAAGCAGGCTCATGGTTGCTTCTTTATTTTTAAACGGGCATGCTTCGATGATAGGACTGCAGAGAACTTCGATCAATCCACTTCCTACAGCATAGACGATTACACTCATAATAATGCCGATAAAAGGATTCGGTAACAGATCAGGAAGAAATGCTAGTCCAACTAATCCGGCAGCAGCGCATATTTCAGAAGTTACGATACATACACGATAACCGATTCGATCTACAAACTTCGCACAAAACAAGTCAACTAAAAGTTGTGTGAAGAAAAAGAATGTAGATATTAAAGCAATATTACCCAATGAAATATCATAATCATTGTGAAACTTTAAAAATAACAGTGGTGCGAAATTTGCGGATATCGCCTGAGTGACGAATCCCAGATAACATGCCACTTTTGTTTTTTGATAATCTGGCATAACAGAAAACTCCTTTGTTCTTTTTATACCGTATTATATATTAGATAACAAGAAAAAACATTGACTTATATCGCATAAATATTGTATTATATCGTAAATTATAAATGTTGGCTCTGAACAGTTATGTAATTTAATGAAAAAGGGGTTGTTGTGAGGAAAGATATGGCACAAAATAAAATTGTAACAGATGAGAATTTAATGGAATCAGCAAAACATGGGACTGACAGTTACCCGTTTAAATGCTATTTTGAAAAGTTATCTCAATTTGATTTTCATTGTATTGACTGGCATTGGCATGCAGAATGGGAATTTGTATATGTTGAATCTGGAAGCATGACGGTATGTGTTGGTGAATCAATGTTTACACTATCGGAAGGGAATGGTATTTTATAAATTCAAAGATTTTGCACAGATTTTATTCCAGTGATGAAACGGTCATCCCGAATTTTCTTTGTATGCCGTCCTTTCTTGCGCCGAAAAATAGTTTGATCTATCAAAAATATATTCAACCGATTGTTTCATCATCGTTGTCATACTTGATCTTAAACGGGGAGAATTTATGGCAAGGAGAGGCATTAGAAATTATGAAGCAAATATTTTCTGCACAGGATAGAGAAGTTGATGGTGAGTTGCTTACATCAGTTCTTATGCAGAAATTATGGCTGATCATTTATGAAAATATTGACAAAACATGTATGGAAGAGCAAACGGACGATTCCGGCTCAGCTCAGGCACGCTTGCAGCTTATGATGCAGTTTTTGCACCAGAATTATGTAAAAGATATTTCTTTGGAAGAAATTGCCTGTTATGCTAATATTAGTAAAAGTACGGTGTTGAATCTTTTTAATAGATTTTTACATATCACTCCGATTAATTATTTGATTGGTTACCGGCTGAAGAAAGCAGCATTGTTGATTAAAAATACAGAGAAAAAAATCAATACGATTTCTTACGAAACAGGTTTTCATAATGTAGATTATTTTTGTAGAGCATTTAAAAAGAGTTATAAAATGACTCCAACAGAATATCGGAAAAGTAAAAATTCAACAGTACAATAAAATTAGAACAGAAGAGGAGAATGACATTATGATAATTAGAAAATATACAGAAAAAGATATTTCCGAGATGGTTCACATCTGGAATGAAGTAGTAGAAGATGGTGAGGCATTTCCACAGGAAGAGTTCCTGGATGATAAGACAGGGGCAGATTTCTTTGCAGCACAGACTTATTGCGGTGTTGCGGATAACGATGGGGAAATTGTAGGACTTTACATCTTGCATCCGAATAACATTGGCCGCTGTGGCCACCTTGCAAATGCAAGTTATGCAGTGGATTCAACTTACAGAGAACAACATATCGGTGAGAAACTTGTAAGTGACTGCCTTGTACAGGCAAAGTTGCATGACTTTAAGATTTTACAGTTCAATGCAGTGGTAGAAAATAATGTTCACGCACGTCATTTGTACGAGAGATTAGGATTTGTGCAGATTGGAACTGTGCCGAATGGATTCCGTATGAAGGATGGGACATATCAGAATATTTGTTTGTATTATAAGGAAGTTTTTTGATTTAATCATTGTTTTTCTCCTAAGATTTTGCAGGCTTGAGAAATAATACTGCGAGGTTATTTAATTTTCCGGGGGATTTTCTGCAATTATTCATATTTTACATTTTTTACTTTTATTATATAATTTACATTATTTAGACTTATATGTAAAAAGCAGGAGGGATAATATGAAGGATATAATGTCGATAAAAAAACGTCTGGAACAGAAATCAGCAATTAATGGGAAGGCTGGCGTTGCAATTATGTCAGACATGCTAAATGATGAGAAGATTAGGAATCTTGTAATAAAGCACTATAATAGTATTACATGTGAAAACGAGATGAAACCAGAAATAATTTTGGGAGACGTTCCTGTATTCCGTGTTGATACTGAAGGAAGTATATGTTTAGATGAAAATGGCGATCCGGTTTTAACACTTGATTTCAGCAAGGCAGATAAAATTATGGATTTTATAAAAAACATAATGAGAAAAATCCAGATGATACAATACGGGTAAGGGGTCATGTACTCGTATGGCATTCACAGACTCCGGATTGGTTTTTTCGTGAAAAATATGACTCTCAGGGGGCATATGTGGGTAAAGAAAAGATGCTGAAGCGCCTTGAAAATTATATTCAGAAAGTGCTAGAGCATTATGACGGAGTAAATAGCCCGTATCGTGGTATTATATATGCCTGGGATGTAGTAAATGAACAGATTGAGCCGGACGATTTTCATCCAGAGAAAAATCCAGGATCAGTGCGCTATACATGTAATAACGAGAATACGGGTTGGTATAATATTTTTCAGGGGGACATTAGCTACATTACTCAGTCATTTGTTTTTGCAAACCGCTATGCGCCTAATGATATCAAGTTATTTTATAATGATTACAATGATGCAGATCCGGTGAAACGGGATGCTATTTGTGTTTTGCTCAGGCAGATTAAGGATACAAAGGGAGCACGTATTGATGGGATGGGAATGCAGGCACACTATCATATGGAGTTTCCGTCTATTGAACAGATTAGAGAAGCTGTGTATATGTATTCATCTATTGTAAATGAAATTCAGTTTACGGAATTTGATATGCAGTCAAGCAAAAATTATGACGGATCAGACCGCGAGTTGGAGTTAGAGAGAGAGGGAGCAAGGTATAAAGAGTTGTTTCGAACAATTTATAGTCTTGATAAGGAAGATAAAATTAATATTACAGGTGTTACATTCTGGGGCACCCATGACGCAGTTTCGTGGCTACAGGTAGCTGCTTTGGTAGGAGGTGGATCTGATGGAAACAGACCTCAGATGCCGTTGCCATTTGATGATGCCTGTAACGAAAAACCAGCTTTTTGGGGAATTATAGACGCATGATAAAATATCGCTAGAGGAGAAAAGGATTGAAGTTATCATATTTGTTCAGTGATGGAATGGTATTGCAACGGGGAAAAAAGAATTATATTTGGGGAGAGACAAGCCCTGAAATTATAGTAACGGGAATACTCGACGGCAAGAAGTTTAATACTAAGGCAGATACACATGGAATGTTTGTGGCAGAACTTCCGGATCTTCCGGTTGGTGGTCCGTATTGTATGGAAATAAACGGTGACGAGAAGCGTGTAATTAGAAACATTATGAGTGGGGATGTATTTCTTCTGGGCGGTCAGTCCAATATGGAATTGCGAATAAAATTTGTAACAGAGCGGTTTGCAGATGAAATAGAGAAAATAAATGATTCGTTTATCAGAAAGTTTGATGTTCCGAAAGAATATGATTTCGGAGAGAAAAGACAATGGCTTTCACAAGGACGCTGGGAAAGCGCACAGGGGGAATCGGTCCTTGAATTCAGCGCTTTAGGACTGTTTATGGCATTGTCTCTTCGAGAAAAAAATGATGTCCCGGTCGGGCTGATCCAGACTGCTGTGGAGGGAACACCGGTGAAAGCATGGTGTAGTGAAGAGACAATAAGGCATATGGGTTTTTATACAGATGAGTTGGAAAAATGTAAAAATGAAGACTATGTTTTATGTACACAGAAAATAGAAATTGAAAGAGAAAAATACTGGATGAAAAAAGCGGATCAGTCTTTTGAACAAAGGACAGATAGTTTTTATAAAATAAGTATTCCCGGTATATGGAAAGGAAACATGAGAGATTTCTGTGGAACAGTTTTACTGGAAAAGAAGTTCTTTATTACAGAAGAACAGGCAGTTACGCCTGCAGAAATTCTTATGGGAACGTTTACAGACGCTGATAAAATATATATAAATGGAATCTGCTGCGGTAGTTCTTATGACAGATATGCATCAAGGATTTATCCTGTAGCCCCAGGAATTCTAAGGGCAGGAGAAAATGTGGTCTGCATACATCTGTATGTATTCCGTGGCAGAGGAGGAGCAATGCCAGGAAAACAATATGGAATACGATTCAAAAATGGGAAAGAAAGATGGCTTGATTTGTCTGGAACATGGGATGCACAGATTAGAAAACAAATGGAATATTTGCCGGAAAAGACATTTTTCAATTATATGGCATCAGCTATGTTTAATGGTATGATATCACCGGTAAGTCCTTATAAGATATGTGCTGTTATTTATTATCAAGGAGAATCTGATGTTGGACATCCGAATAGATATGCGTTAGAATTTCGTGCGCTAGTCAATGACTGGAGAAAATCTTGGAAGGAAAAGCAATTGCCGATTATATACGTACAGCTTGCTGGTTTTTCCGATGGAAATATTAAGAAACAGGGGACGCAATGGGCGGAATTCAGGGAAGTACAGCGGCAGGCAATGGAGATTGAAAATACGGCGATGATACAGGCATATGATGTGGGCGAGTATAATGATCTCCATCCCATGGATAAGAAGACTTTGGGAATGCGAGCTGCGCTTGCTGTACATAAATTGGTTTATGGAGAAAAGGAAGAATGTACAGGACCGCAGGTGAGGAAAATCAGACTGGACAGAGATAAAAGAGTATATGCTGTTTTTGATCAGCCGTTGCAAACCGGAAGTAAAAAAGACGGATGTGAATTAGTAAGTGAAGTCGAACTCAGAAAAGCGAACGGAGATTATAAAAGAGCATATGTCACAGTTGATGGAAATGAAATTTGTGCATGGTTGTCTGATGGCGAGGAACCAACGGGAATTCGTTATGCATGGAAGGATTGTCCTATGAATATATGTCTGTATGGAAAAAGGGGACTTCCGGTCATACCATTTATAAAGGAGTGGGGCAGGGATGCAATCTATACTGGAAAAATTTGTGAGACAGATAGATAATTTTTCAATCCGCAAAAAAATGATTTTTATCTACATATTCTGTATGCTTTTACCAATCACGCTGACAGACGGGGTGATCATATATACGGTTCTGCATACAGAAGCACAGCTGCGCAGATCTGAAATGGAAGATATTGCAGATGCTGTTAACTATCAGATTTTTTATGATGTGGACACTGTTTCAAAAGTAGCAAAAAGTATATATGCGAATAAGTATATCAATGATTTCCTAGAAATGGAATATAGAGATCCTTTTGATTATGTAGTAAGTTATCAGAAATTTTTTAAAGATACACTTTTCCAGAGTTCAGATATGACAGGAAGTTCACTGACAACCTTGTATACAGATAACAGTACAATTGTAAGCGGAGATACGGTCAGAAATCTGGATCTGATCAAAGAAAGCGGTTGGTATCGGGATCTGAATGAAAAAGGAACAGAACAGATGCTTTATTTTGCATATGAACCAGAGGTACCAGGAGCAGTAATGCATCCGGAAAGGCATGTCTACTTTGTTCGTAAGATGAACTATTATGGAGGCGGACAGTCGGAAAAGTTGCTTAAAATTGAAATGGATTACAGTACGATAGATAAAAACCTGCAAAATCTGAATTATGATATGCCCGTATATATATGCCATGAGGGAAAAATTATATTTTCAAATCGTGATGGCGAAAATATCGGAGATGAGTATGAAAAATTTTCAGATTACAAAGAAGTTGAATATAAGAAAACAAGTAATATTTACGGCGCTCAACTGGAAATATACGTGCTACGTCTAGAGACAGATCTTATAGGAAAGCTGGTGGAAAGGCTGCCTATGCTGTTGCTCCTTTTTTCAATCAACATCGTTTTTCCGCTGATTATGGTACTGCTTTTAAACCATTCATTAACTGCCAGAATCAGCAGATTGAGCAGTATTTTCAGAAACACAGAAGATGAAAATTTGGTTGAGATTGAAAATGTGAGTGCAAAAGATGAAATAGGTGATCTGATGAGGAATTACAATCGGATGGCATCACGTATAACAACGTTAGTAAACATTGTTTATAAAAATCGGATACTGGAACAGGAAATGACAGTGGCAAGACAAAAGGCGGAGCTTCTTGCACTGAGAAGTCAGATCAATCCTCATTCCTTTTTAATGCACTTGAAAGTATACGGATGCACAGTGTAATAAGAAAGAAAAATTACGGCGGAAATGGTTGAAAAACTTGCTGTTATGCAGAGACAGTATGTGGATTGGGGAGAGGATCTTATTGAGGTAGGTAAGGAGATGGAGATTGTCAAGAATTACATGGATCTTCAGCAGTACCGATTTGGTAAAAGACTGTCATATAGGCTGGATGTGGAAACAGAATGCCAGCATCAGAAGATACCGAAACTGACAATTGTTACATTTGCTGAAAATGCATGTGTGCATGGAATAGAGAAAAAGACTGCACCAGGATGGATATTTATTACTGTGTACAGAGAAAATGAGGAAATGTGTATTGAAGTAGAAGATACCGGGGAAGGAATGACGGAAAAAGAGTTTGACAGTATGCGGCGAAAGATGAAAAATGCGAGCATAGAACTACTGGAAAAAGAAAAAGGCGTAGGTATTATTAATGCCTGCCTGAGACTGAAAATGATGTCACATGATAGAGTGCAATTTGAATTAAACGGGGAAGAGGGAACGGGGGTGTCGGTTTTGATACGCCTGCCATTTATAGAAAGTGAAAAAGGGTGATAAGATGCTGAGAGTACTATTAGTAGATGATGAACCATTTATACTTCGGGGAATGAAAGAGCTTATAGATTGGGAAAATGAAGGATTTGAGATTGTAGGCTCAGCAGCTGACGGAGAAGAGGCACTTCTTTTTCTGCAGAATCACGATGCAGATCTTATTTTTTCTGATATTAAAATGCCAATTATGGATGGTCTTGAGTTGCTTCGTAAGCTGCGAATCTCTGAAAAATATAGAGATATTTATTTATTATTCTGAGCGGATATGCTGATTTTCAGTATGCTCAGAAGGCAATCAAATATGCATGCAATGACTATATATTGAAACCCGTGGAGAAAGAAAAACTTGTACAGGCACTTCGCAAAGTCAGAGGATTAAAAAATATAGAATTGGAGAAAGAAAGAGAAACAAAAAAACTGGAAAATGCGTATCTTTCCGGGAAACTTATCTCTATTATTCAGGGAAGATCGGATCCTCTGACGATTGAGTATGTTCAACAGCATATTCGTTTATCAGAACAGGTGAGGTATGTTGAAATCCTGATCGATGAAAAAAATTACGAGGACGACTATGAGGATTCCGTAAAGTTAGCAAATCAAAAACAGCTGTATAGTATCTGTAAGGATTATCTTCAGGATGACAGTCAGCATTGTGTGATGGATGTCTCCATACAGGAAAAGGTCTATGATGTTGGTTTCATTTTATGCAGATATATGTATGAATCTTCAGGTATTAAAGAATATTTGGGTAGATTTTATAAAGTATCTGAGAGAAATACTCGGACTGCCAGTGATTATGATTGTGGGAAAAGAGGAAAAAAATACTAGAAGAAATTGCAAAATCATACAGTACAACGAGGAGGGTAAGATCCTTTCAGGGATTCAGGGAAAAAAGGAAATTTATTATTATGAGGAGGAAATGCAAATTCATACAAACGGGATCATGCTTTGTAAGAAAAATCTTGATATTCTCCTGAATGCCATTGAACAGAACAATCATGCAGAAATTATGAAAGCAGTTGACGGATTTTATGAGGAAATGAGAGAGCGAGGGATAGCCGGCGAGGTAATGCGTCTTAATATTAATTATCTTCTTTTTCAGCTGCTGCATCTTGCATCGGAGCTGGATGACAGTGTAAATCAGGAAGAGATATTGAGGATGATCAGTGAAGGGACTTTTGAGGCTGGGATTCTGCGGGGAAGTAAAGCTCATCTGTGTAGGGTCGCATGTGAATACGGGGATTATTTGGCTCAAATGCGTAAGGATTCCTCACGAGGTATATTGGGAAAAGTAGAAAAAGAGATTCGGGAGAGATATGCGGAGAATCTGACACTTAAAGAATTCGGTGAGAAATATTACCTGAATGGAGCGTATTTGGGACAGCTATTTAGGAAAAAATTCGGACAGTCGTTTAAAGACTATCTAAATAATTGCCGGATAGAACAGGCTTGCCATCTGTTGCTGAGGACAGATAAGAAAATATACCAGATAGCGGAGACGGTGGGATACCGGGATCTGGACTATTTTGTGAATCGATTTATCTCAGTGAAAGGTTGTACACCGGCAAAATTCCGAAAACAGGCGAAGACAAAGGATGAAAAGAAAGGGGCAGAAGATTTATCAGAGTGAAGTTCTATAGTTTATCCTGCTTTTTGATATACTTTATCTGATTTTTTTCAGGTAGTGATCCGTTAAAATAAAGTTATCAAATTTAAGGAGGACAATTATGAAAGCAAAAAGAGTGACGGGAATGCTGCTGGCATCTGCACTTGCGGTATCATTGTTTACCGGATGTGGTAGCGGAAGCAGCGAGAATGAGGGAGGAACAAAAGAATTTACAGCTTTCTATGCGGTTCCAGGGGCTGAAATCAATGACGACAATGAGATTCAGCAGATTATCGCAGAAAAAACTGGTGTAAAGGTGGACGAGACATGGCTTACCGGTCAGACAGCTTCTGAGGCAGTAGGAACGCTGATTGCCGGAGGTGATTATCCAGATTTTATTGATGGCGGAGATGCAATGGGACAGCTCTATGAGGCAGGAGCACTTGTTCCTTTGGATGATTATCTGGATGATTATCCGAATATCAAGGCGTATTATACGGATGAAGAGTGGAATAAGCTGAGACGGGATGATGGTCATATTTACTGGATTCAGCAGTTTCAGAATGTTAAGGGAGAAGAGAAGGCTACGACGCATAATGATGAAGCCTTTTGGATTCAGACAAGAGTACTGGAGTGGGCAGGATATCCTGAAGTAAATACTTTGGATGAATATTTTGATCTTTTGGAAAGCTATATGGAAGCCAATCCTACAATGGAAGACGGAACAGAGAATATTCCTTACACAATTCTATGTGAAGACTGGAGATATTATTGCCTGGAAAATGCACCGCAGTTTCTGGATGGTTATCCAAATGACGGATCTGTGATTGTTGATCCAGATGAACTGAAGGTTATTGATTATAATACTACAGATACTGCAAAACGGTACTTTCAGAAATTGAATGAAGAATACCAGAAAGGTTATGTGGATCCTGAATCATTTACACAGACTTATGATGAATATATTGCTAAACTTTCTACAGGACGTGTGCTGGGAATGGTCGATCAGTGGTGGGACTTTGCATATAATGTAAATGATTCCTTGAAACAACAGGGACTTGATGAGAAAGGATGCAGTTATGTGCCGCTTCCGATCACTATCGATGAAGGAATTAAAAATCAGTGGCACTGTTCAGGAGGAGTTATGAATTCAGGATCAGGACTTGCAATTACAACAAGCTGCAAAGATGTGGAAGGAGCACTGCAGTTTATAGACGATTTGCTTAGTCAGGATATTCATAATCTGAGATTCTGGGGAGTAGAGGGTGTCGATTATGAAGTTAATGATGATGGATTGTTTTATCGGACAGAAGAACAGAGAACGCAGGTAGCAGATACGGCATACAAAGCATCACACCTTTGTTCATATTCTTATTTCCCAAACTATAAAGGAACGAGTGATGATGGTATCAATGCAAATTGGCCTGATGATCAACCGGATGAATTTTTTGACAGTCTGAACTCAGCCGTACAGAGATGTTTTGAGGCATATGGCGCTGAGACATATGTGGATATGCTGGGAACGAATGAGGCTCCTGGTCCATGGTATCCGATGTATTCATTTTCCGGTACGATGACTACAAGTACACCGGGTGGTGTGGCATGGACAAAAATGGGAGAGATAAAACATGAATATCTTCCGAAAACTGTCATGGCAGATGATTTTGAGAGTGAATGGAATACATATATGAAAGCCTATGAGGGATGCAATCCACAGGATTTCCTTGATGAGATGCAGGCGGAATTGGATCGTAGAATGAAAGAAGCAGCTAAATTCGAATAGGATATAACATACAAAACGGGCAGATATGTGTCATGCTTATCTGCCTGTTTGAAAAATGAGGTGAATTTATGTCTTTAGGAATAAAGAGAAAAAAAACAGCAGTGGCTGAACCCAAAATTCATTTTAGTTGGAAGGAGGCAAAACGACAGAAAGCCCTTCTAATCTGGTCTGGAATTATTGTAATTTATGGTATCATTTTCTACTATCTCCCATTGGGCGGCTGGGTGATGGCTTTTCAGAACTACAGACCGATTGACGGACTTTTGCACTCTGAGTTTGTCGGATTGCAAAAGTTTCAGCAGTTGTTTTCAGATGCAACTTTTTTACGGGTAATACGAAATACACTTGCAATGGGTGTGATCAATTTGGTGGTTACTTTCGTTACTGCAATTGCATTTGCAATCCTTCTCAATGAGGTACGAAATACAATTGGGAAAAAACAGTACAGACAATATCGTACCTGCCGCATTTCCTGTCATGGATTATTGTAACCGGCATCATTCATGATGCTTTGTCAGGAACTGGCATTATTAATGAATTGCTTGTTAATTTGAATGTTATTAATCAGCCGATTAATTTTTTGCTCATAAAGAGTATTTCTGGCCTATTGTCGCTTTTGCCAACGTATGGAAAGAAACCGGATGGAATGCAATTATATATCTGGCGGCAATAACATCTATTGATCCGTCACTTTACGAAGCGGCATCAATTGACGGAGCAGGAAGGTGGGCGAAGATTAAACATGTAACACTTCCGGGAATAAGACCTACTATTATGATTCTGCTTCTTATGAATGTTGGAAATGTGTTGAATGCAGGGTTTGAAATTCAGTATCTGTTAGGAAACGGGCTTGTTCAGAGTGTATCCCAGACAATTGACATTTACGTGCTGAATTGGGGTATCAGTCAGGGAGATTTTTCCATTGGTACAGCAGCAGGTATATTTAAGAGTGTGGTAAGTATTATTCTAATTGTTATTGCAAATCAGATTGCAAAACGCAATGGAGACGAAAGATTATTCTAAGGAGGGCTCAAGATGGAAACAAGAAAAAAATAAATCATCGCCCGCAGATAAAGTGTTTACAGTATGCAATACAATTTTTATGATTCTGTTTATTATTATCACATTGTATCCGATTCTGAATACGCTTGCTCTTGCATTTAATGAAGGAACGGATGCATTGCGAGGCGGTATATATCTGATACCGAGAAAATGGACATTGAAAAACTTTATTACTGTTTTACAGAAAGACAATCTGATCACAGGTGCCTATATTACTGTGGCACGAACACTGATCGGAACGTTTACAGCCCTTATTACTAATGCGATACTGGCATTTATTGTAAGCAGAAAAAGATTTTTATTTAAAAAACAGCTGTCTCTTTTCTGGGTTATTACGATGTATGTAAATGGTGGTATGATTCCAACATTTTTGCTGTACAAAGGGCTTGGGTTAACAAACAGTTTCTGGGTATATGTGATTCCGGGAATGATTAGTGCATTTAATATGCTTGTTATACGTACATATATGAATGGACTTCCAGACAGTCTGGAGGAGTCAGCGCAGCTTGATGGAGCAGGATACTTCACTATTTTTACGAAAATCATTTCTCCTCTGTGCAAACCTGTTTATGCGACAGTTGCTCTTTTTGTAGCAGTGGGACAGTGGAATTCATGGTTTGATGCAATGTTGTACAACAGAATGAATGCAAAGTTAACAACATTGCAGTATGAGCTGATGAAATTACTGTCGTCTGTGACGAATCAAGGGGCTTCGGCAGAGGCAATGAAAAATGCAACGGGTTCGGTTACTCCTGAGACAGTTCGAGCAGCGGCGTCAATACTGACTATGCTTCCAATCATTTGTATTTACCCGTTCTTACAGCGATATTTTGTTACCGGACTTACTTTAGGTGGCGTAAAAGAATAATATATAGGCGGAGGTTAAAGGATGGACAGAAAAGAAGCCAGGAGAAAAACACAGGAACTCTCAGCCTGATGCGAAAAGCGAGGAACTTATGGGTATGAGTCCTGTTAAGGTGGAGTTTAGAAAAAGGTAGACTGAACTTAAGGATGGAGAAAGCTATGAAGATTAATTTGGACAGTCCTGTTATTGTTTTTTTAACTACAGTTGCAGATTTTATGATATTAAATATTCTGTTCATTTTATGCTGTGCGCCGGTCATTACGATCGGCCCGGCAGTCAGTGCCCTTTACACGATTACTATGCGCGAGGCAAGACATGAGGGTGGATATATATTCAAACCTTTTTTTAAAGCATTTAAAAATAATTTCAAGCAGGCGTTTCTCTTATCTATCTTGTATTTAATAATCGGAGCAAGTTTTGTTTTTGGAGTGAAATTTTGGATAGAAAAGCCGGAATTTTCAACAGTCAATCAGGTGATTCTCGTGATTACGGGAGTATTTGCAGTTATTTTTATTTTTTCACTTCTTTATGTATTTGCTTTAATAGCCAGATTCGATAATACTATTTTTAAAAGCGTGAAAAATGCAGTGATGCTGGCTGTTTTTAATCTGAGAGAGACATTTTTGCTGACTCTGATCCATGTAATTGTAATTGTGCTTATGATTTTACAAAAGGTATTTGGATTTTTATGATGGTTGGCGGATTTTCAGTCTGTGCATATATAAATTCACTGCTTTTTATAAGAGTATTCCGGCAATATGAAAAGATAGAAGGAGGAAATCATGATGACTAAAATGGTAATCAATCCGAACAGGAAACTGAGCAGGATTAACAGACAAATATACGGCCATTTTTCTGAACATCTAGGAAGATGTATTTATGAAGGAATTTATGTGGGGGAAAATTCACCTATTGAAAATGTGAATGGAATGAGAACTGACGTAGTTGAAGCGTTGAAAGAGATTCGAGTTCCAGTGCTTCGTTGGCCTGGAGGATGTTTTGCAGATGAGTATCACTGGATGGACGGAATAGGTCCTGCGGGTTCACGTAAAAAGATGATTAATACAAATTGGGGAGGCGTGTTGGAAGACAACAGTTTCGGAACACACGAATATTTTGAGCTCTGCCGTCAGCTCGGATGCCAAACGTATATTAATGGAAATTTGGGAAGTGGAACAGTTCGTGAAATGTCTGAGTGGATAGAATATATGACATTTGATGGAGTATCCCCTATGTCCGAACTGAGAGGAAAGAATGGTCAACAAGCTCCATGGAAAGTTGATTATTTTGGAATCGGAAATGAAAACTGGGGATGCGGGGGAAACATGAACCCAGATTATTATGCAAATGAGTATCGCAGATATCAGAGTTTTGTTCGTGACTATAATAATGAAGATCATATTCAAAAGATTTGCTGCGGAGCACCACACGAAGATTATGAGTGGACGAAAGAGGTATTGGCAACCTGTTTCCGTAGAACTTCCGAAGAACAGCATGGATTTATGGATGGACTTTCTCTCCACTATTATGTATATCCAGAGGGGATTGAAATCAAAGGAAGCTCAACGGAGTTTGATGAAAATGTCTGGTATAAGACATTGAATAAGGCGGTGTATATAGATGAACTTATTCGCAGACATGGTAAGATTATGGATGAATATGATCCTCTGAAAAAAATAGGCATGATTGTAGATGAATGGGGAACGTGGTATACATGTGAGCCGGGTACAAATCCGGGATTTCTTTATCAGCAGAATACGATGCGTGATGCACTTGTAGCGGGGATCACATTGAATATATTTAATAAACACAGCGATCGTGTGAAGATGGCAAATCTTGCACAGATTGTTAACGTACTCCAGGCTGTTCTGCTTACTGAGGGGGATAAAATGATTAAGACGCCTACATATCATGTCTTTGACATCTATAAAGAACATCAGGATTCGAATCTTGTGGAGAGCAGTATTGAGACAGAGATGATTGGGGTGGAAGAAGAGTGGAAGGTACCGAATCTGACAGAATCTGTCTCAGAAACAGCGGATGGAACACTCCATCTTACTATAACAAATCTTTCTGTCGATCAAAGTTTTGATATAGATACTACGATTATTGATAGAAGTGTAAAAACAGTAAAAGGAGAAATTGTTACGGGGGAAATACACGCAAAAAATACTTTTGAAGAACCGGAGTGTGTTACAGTAAAAAAATATGATGGAACACAGATTACGGAAAAAGGAATTCGATTTACGATTCCGGCGTGCAGTGTCCTGCATCTGGAAGTGAGGTAGAATGATTGTGGGGAGTGAGCAGCATCGATTATGCAGAAAATGTCTATTAAAAGATATGTCTGAAAAAGAATTTTTTCACAATATGTATCGCTATATTTCCAATCTTCCAGAAGATGATAAAGTTTCAAATTCGGAATATGAGCGCAGATTGAAAAAATGCGGAGAATGTACGAATTTGTTGAATGGTATATGTAGGATCTGCGGATGCTTTGTTGAGATGCGTGCAGCGATGGCTATTAAACATTGTCCTAACAGTGTTCCTAAATGGTAGAAATTTCTACAAGTATAAAATAGGGTGAAATCTGTACCGCCCTCCAAAAGTTAGACCTAAAAATCTAACGATTGGAGGGCGGTATTTTTATGGCTAAATATTCTTTTAGAATTTAAAAAGAAAGTTGTTAAAGTATCAAAAGATGATATAATTTCAGCACCTATAACTAAATTATCACGTATTTCTTCAGCTTTTTCTATTGCTTCTTCTTCAGTAAGGTGTATAGGCTTTAATGGAGAACCACAAGTCCACTGTTGATTCTTTTTATGATAAAAAAGACCAAATTTATATGCGGATCCACCGGAAATACCTCCGAATATCTGTAGATCTCTATCCATTTCAAGCATATAGCAAAGATTAGATTTATTTCCTTCATCATTATAAAATAGAGAAGTTAACAAATCCTTTTCGGAAAGGCGCTTTAATTGTATGGATTTTAATCGCAAAACACTTGAAAGTATTATATAATAATTTTATATAAGTTCTTAAGTAAATAACATGGAAGTGTTATGTGTGAGTTTTATATAACGATTTTAAGGAGATAACTAAATGAACAACACAATCAATTATTATAATCAAAACGCAGAAAGCTTCATAGCGAATACGCGGAATGCGGACATGCATCCGACGCAGGAAAGATTTCTCCGATTGATAGATAAGAATGCATCGATTCTTGATTTTGGTTGTGGTTCTGGTCGCGACACAAAATATTTCCTAGAGAAAGGATATCAAGTGACAGCGATAGATGGATCGGCAGAGCTGTGCAGATTAGCTAGCGAATTTACAGACATAGAGGTTAAAGATTGATATAGAAATCAAACTAAGCAGAATATATAAAGATACGAGGAAAATGAAATGAACATACAGATTTTGGAACTAAGAAATGCAATAACACCAAGAAAGCAGAGCGGTTTTTCAAAGAACGTGGAATCAAATTCCAGTTCATTGATATGAAAGAAAAAGGTATGAGTAAGGGTGAATTCAATTCAGTTGCTCAGGTGAATGGTGGATTAGAAAATATGATCAACTGGGAAGGAAAAGACAAAGATCTTCTTGCTCTCATTAAGTATATTGCAGATGAAGATAAGCTTGAAAAGGTGCTTGAAAATCCGCAGGTGATTAAAACGCCGGTTGTCAGAAATGGAAAGCAATCCACACTTGGTTATCAGCCGGATGTCTGGAAAGCGTGGAAATAAGAAAAGTAAAGGATAAATTAGTATGATTTATACAGTAAAGAGAATCGATGAAGATTTAGATTTTGGCTGCGAAGAACGAGCTGAAGGAAGTCCAGTCATGGCAGTGGTTACACTTATAGATTCATCCGGAGAAGAATTGAGAGTGAAAGCAGAGGATGACCTGCTTTATAAAAACAATATCAATGAAGGAGACAAGGTTTGTTTCGATAAAAATGATCCGGATTCCGTTATTAGCCATATATAGATGGAAAGTGTGGAAATGATGATGTAAATAGTTGTTGATGCAGACGCCTGTCCAGTGGTTAGCATAGTTAAAAAATGCAAAAAAGCAGTTGCAGATCTGGAGCGTATTCTTTTAGTGCATAAGCATCAAAATAGTGTTATAATCACAAAAGCGCCTGGGAAAAATGGACGCAGAAAATTATATTTATCACAAGGAGGCAATCACGATGGATTTCTACAAGAGAGCACTTGAATTAAAAGACGAAACAGTAGCAGACAGAAGATACATTCATCAGAATGCAGAGACAGGACTTGAGCTTCCGAAGACGAAAGCTTATGTGATGGATAAGTTGAAAGAGTATGGTCTGGATCCGGTTGAATGCGGAGAGGGAGTTGTGGCAACGCTTGGAAATGGCGGTAGGGTTCTTCTCCTGCGTGCAGATATGGATGGACTTCCGATGCCGGAGGAAAGTGGTGAAGCATTTGCCTGTCCAACAGGAAAAACAGCACATACTTGTGGACATGATTTTCATGCAGCAATGCTTTTGAGTGCGGCAAGAATCTTAAAAGAACAGGAAAGCAAGTTGAAAGGAACTGTGAAATTCATGTTCCAGCCGGCGGAAGAGACATTTCAGGGAAGTAAGAATATGATTGAGCATGGGATTCTTGAGAATCCGAAGGTAGATGCAGCACTTGCGTATCATGTATCTCCGGGAAAGATGCCGGTCGGACTTTTTATGTATAATGATAAAGGCACAATGATGTATTCTGTTGATGGATTTAAAATCACGGTCAAAGGGAAAGGTTCTCACGGAGCCTATCCTCATGCGGGTGTGGATCCGATTAATATCGGAGTGCACATTCATCTTGCATTGCAGGAGTTGATTGCAAGAGAGACTGATCCGGCGCACGCATGCGTTTTGACAATTGGACAGTTTAAGGCCGGCGAGGCGGCAAATATTATCCCAGAGACAGCAGTTCTTCAGGGAACGATCCGTACAAACAATACGAAAGAGCGCGAACTTCTTGTTCGTCGAATGAAAGAAGTGGCAGAGAAGACCGCAGATGTATATAATGGAAGTGTGAAAATCGAGATGATCTCCGAAGTCCCGCCGCTGATCTGCAATCCGGCATTGACGGACGAAATGATTGGATATATGAAAGAGATGGATATTCCGGGCCTTACTCCAGTTCCGGATGTGAGTGCAAGTGCATCGGAAGATTTTGCGGTGATCGCAGAGAAAGTTCCGAGTACATTTATGTATCTCTCAGCAGGTTATACGGATGAGCGGGGAACTTATCCGGCACACAATCCGAAGGTACAGTTTAATGAAGATGTCTGCCCGATCGGTGTGGCATGTCTGGCACAGTGTGCGGTGAAATGGCTGGAGAATCATCAGGAATAAGAAATAAAATACGATTGGAGAGCGATATGAGCATATTAAATGTAGAACACCTGACACATGGATTTGGAGACCGTGCAATCTTTAATGATGTGTCATTCCGACTTTTGAAAGGAGAGCACATTGGTCTTGTCGGGGCCAACGGAGAAGGAAAATCCACCTTTATGAGTATTGTTACAGGGAAAATGTTACCGGATGAAGGGAAGGTTGAGTGGTCAAAGAATGTGCATGTAGGTTATCTGGATCAGCATGCAGTTCTTGAGAAAGGAATGACGATCCGTCAGGCTCTGAAATCCGCATTTGATCCACTCCTTCAGAAGGAGCAGAGAATGAATGAAATCTGTGATATGCTTGGAACAGCAGATGAGGAAGAAATGAATGTGTTGATGGAAGAACTTGGTACGATTCAGGATGAACTGACACTGCATGATTTCTATACGATTGATGCGAAGGTAGAAGAGGTTGCGCGTGCACTTGGATTACTTGATCTTGGATTGGACAGAGATGTGACAGACTTAAGTGGTGGACAGAGAACGAAAGTGCTTCTTGCAAAACTTCTTCTTGAGAAACCGGATATCCTGCTTCTTGATGAGCCGACAAACTATCTGGATGAGGAGCATATTGCATGGCTGAAGCGTTATCTTCTGGACTACGAGAATGCATTTATCCTTATTTCACATGATATTCCGTTCTTAAATGAAGTCGTGAATATTATTTATCATATGGAAAATCAGGAATTGAATCGTTATGTGGGCGATTATGATCATTTCCAGGAAGTTTATGCGGTGAAGAAAGCACAGTTGGAAGCGGCTTACCGTCGTCAGCAGCAGGAAATCAGCGAGCTGAAGGATTTCGTTGCAAGAAATAAAGCTCGTGTGTCTACAAGAAATATGGCGATGTCCCGTCAGAAAAAGCTGGATAAGATGGATGTGATCGAGCTTGCGGCAGAAAAGACCCAAAAGCCGGAATTCCATTCAATATGGAAGAACTCCTGGTAAGATGCTTTTTGAGACGAAGGATCTTGTGACAGGATATGATGAACCATTATCTAAACCGTTGAATTTCTCTATGGAACGTGGACAGAAAATCGCACTTGTTGGAACAAAATGGAATTGGAAAAACCACATTGCTAAAGAGTATTCTTGGATTGATTCCTTCTTTATCAGGAAGTGTTGAACTTGGTGATAACCTTGAACTTGGTTATTTTGAGCAGGAAGTAAAAGGAGAAAATCGTAATAGTTGTATTGAGGAACTGTGGCAGGAATTTCCTTCTTATACACAGTATCAGGTGCGTTCCGCGCTTGCAAAATGCGGACTTACAACGAAGCATATCGAAAGTCAGGTGCGTGTACTCAGCGGTGGAGAGCAGGCAAAGGTGCGTCTCTGTAAGTTGTTAAACAGAGATACGAATTTCCTTCTCCTTGACGAGCCGACGAATCATCTTGATGTGGATGCAAAGGACTCTCTCAAGCAGGCATTACAGGAGTACAAGGGAAGTATCCTTCTGATCTGCCACGAACCTGAATTTTATCAGGACGTGGTTGATGAAGTGTGGGATATGAGCCAGTGGACAACAAAAGTATTCTAAAAATTGCACAAATAGAGCTGCATGTGAATTATGCAATAATCACGAAAATGTTTGAAAATTTAAAAATCTCTTAAAATAATACTGAAAAAATGTTATACTACACACGTAGAGTCTGTTATAAAAAGGGCAGTACATTGTGGACAACAACAGTGTAAATAAAAAGAACAGGAGGTTTTGAAAATGCTCAGCAGAGGAGACGCAGTTGTATATAAGTGCAGAGGAGTGTACAAGGTAGAAGAAGTAGGAAAACTGGATTTTTCATTTGTGGATGGCAAGAAAGATTATTATACATTACAATCCATAGACAATCAGAGAGATAAGGCGTATGTTCCGATTGATGATGAGAAGAACATCCGTCGTCCGGTGAGTGAGCAGAAGGCGAAGGAACTGCTGGATAATCTTGCAGAGGTCGGTATACTGAATGTAAAGAATGAAAAGTACAGAGAACAGGAATACAAGGATTGTATCTCAAGCTTCTGTCCTGAAAACTGGGTCAAAGTGCTGAAGACATTGTATAGCCGAACAAAACGAAGAGGCAGCATGACAAGCATGGATAAGAAATATCAGATGCTTCTGGAACATGCGCTTTCGAGTGAAATGAATTATGTTCTTGGAATTCCGGCAGGCGAGATGACAGAACTGATCAAAAAGAGTGAATAGTTACTAGAATTTAATAGAAAGAGGTCCGAAGCTACGGAAAATCAGGATTTTTCATTCAATAGCTGTCGGGCCTGGACTTGCGAAAAAAGCATGTGCATGATATACTTCTCCTGAATCTATTATTTTAGGAGAAGTTTTTCGTTTTTTTCTAGTAGATTGTCAAGAAAGCGAACGTACCGAAAGGAGAACAACAATGAAGATGCTGTCGATTGAGCAGGAACTTAAGAGTAACTCTTATCCAGGAAGAGGAATTATTATTGGTAAAAGCCCGGATGGAAAGAAGGCTGTCACTGCCTATTTTATTATGGGACGCAGTGAGAACAGTAGAAACCGTGTGTTTGTAGAGGACGGAGAGGGAATCCGTACACAGGCATTTGATCCATCGAAGCTTACAGACCCAAGTCTGATTATTTACGCACCGGTCAGAGTATTGGGGAATAAGACGATCGTAACAAACGGAGATCAGACAGATACGATTTATGAAGGAATGGATAAACAGCTTACTTTTGAGCAGTCTCTTCGTTCTAGAGAATTCGAGCCGGATGGTCCGAACTACACACCACGTATTTCTGGTGTGATGCATATTGAGAATGGCAATTTCAATTATGCAATGTCAATCCTGAAGAGCAATAACGGAAACCCGGACAGTTGCAACAGATATACTTTTGCATACGAGAATCCGGTAGCCGGTGAAGCTCATTTTATTCACACTTATATGCATGATGGCAACCCGCTTCCAAGCTTTGAGGGAGAACCGAAGCTGGTAGAGGTGCTGGACAACATGGAAGAGTTTGCAGACCTTCTGTGGAACAGCCTGAATGAGGAAAATAAAGTGTCATTATTTGTCCGTTACATTGATATCGAGACAGGTAACTATGAGACAAAGATCGTGAATAAGAACAAATAAGGAGCGTAAAGACAGATGAAAGAATTAGAATTGAAATACGGATGTAACCCAAACCAGAAACCTTCAAGAATTTACATGAACGACGACAGAGAGCTTCCAATCAAGGTGCTCAGCGGACGTCCTGGATATATTAACTTCCTGGATGCGTTCAATGGATGGCAGTTGGTATCAGAACTGAAGAAAGCAACAGGACTTCCAGCCGCAACTTCATTCAAGCATGTATCACCAGCCGGAGCAGCTGTTGGTCTTCCGCTGTCAGAGACACTGGCGAAGATTTACTGGGTAGATGATCTTGGAGAGCTCTCTCCACTTGCATGTGCTTATGCAAGAGCGCGTGGCGCAGACCGTATGTCTTCTTTCGGTGACTTTATTTCTCTGTCTGACGTCTGTGACGTTGATACAGCGCGCCTGATCAAGAGAGAGGTATCTGATGGAGTGATCGCACCGGGATATGAGCCGGAGGCACTTGAACTTCTGAAACAGAAGAAAAAAGGAAATTACAATATTATTCAGATCGATCCGGATTATGTGCCTGCACCGTTAGAGCACAAGGAAGTATTCGGAATTACATTTGAGCAGGGAAGAAATGAACTGAATATCGATAAAGATTTCTTCTCAAATGTTGTGACAGATGTGAAAGAGATCCCGGATGCAGCGAAGATCGATCTTGCTATTTCCATGATCACATTGAAATATACACAGTCCAACTCTGTATGTTATGTAAAAGATGGACAGGCAATCGGAATCGGTGCCGGACAGCAGTCAAGAATCCACTGTACACGTCTTGCCGGACAGAAGGCAGATAACTGGT
>ENA-OUNH01000058-OUNH01000058.1-human-gut-metagenome-genome-assembly--contig:-NODE-58-length-43495-cov-6.327246_pt1 | contig 43495 bp, 50 predicted proteins | sample MGYA00242806_ERZ504814 | MGnify/ENA primary metagenome ERZ504814 (study PRJEB26092, sample SAMD00036389) | human gut metagenome | host: Homo sapiens | study: EMG produced TPA metagenomics assembly of...
ACATCTGAGTGCAAACCAGCCACTACCACCTACTCCGGTCGAAGTTATCACAAAGACCCAGCTGGAACATGTACGTTCAACTCATCGGAGAAGTGCTGACTGAAGTCGTTACTGAAAATAACAAAGCATTGAAAAAGAAATCAGCACTCAGGTCACCGCAGATGTCATACGTGAGATGGATTTCTTTTCCAGGCGAAAGAACGGCAGGAAGAAGAACATTTCCGTAAACTGGACAGCCTGATTCGCCAGCAACAGGCGACCCGAAGAGAAAGTGTGAAGAATAGTCCGGTACTGAGATTCAAAAAAAGATTTACATAGCATTTCTGCGATTTCTAATTGCACACTGCACATACCGGTAGATTTATTGGATTTGTATACCGAAAAAAGACAGGCGCTCTCCAACAAGTGCCTGTCCTTTCTTTTTTATATCTCCTGATCCTGCTGACGCAGCTCGTTTCCAAAACGAGTGTACTGTGGCATCCACGCAAGACGCACTGTACCGATCGGGCCGTTTCTCTGTTTTGCGATAATAATTTCTGCAATGTTCTTATCTTCCGTGTCAGGATTATAATAATCATCACGATAGATAAACATACAGACATCGGCATCCTGCTCGATTGCTCCGGACTCTCGGAGGTCTGAAAGCATCGGACGCTTATCTGTTCTCTGCTCAACCGCACGGCTCAGCTGTGACAGTGCAAGCACCGGCACATTCAATTCTCTGGCAAGACCTTTCAAAGAACGTGAGATCTCAGAAATCTCCTGCTGACGGCTCTCATTCTTTCTTGAATTGCTTCCGCTCATCAACTGTAAGTAGTCGATAATGATCAGGTCAAGTCCCATCTCCAGCTTGTATTTTCTACACTTTGAACGCATCTCTGAAATCGTAATACCTGACGTATCATCAATGATCATTCTTGATGATCCTATTGTTCCGGCTCCTTCGATCAACTTTTCCCAATCCGTATCTGACAGATTACCGGTTCTTAGTATCTGTGCATCCACATGAGACTCCAATGAGAACAGACGGTTTACCAACTGCTCTTTGGACATCTCAAGACTGAAGATTGCTACTGCTTTATTCTGACGAAATGCCACATGCTGTGCGATATTCAATACAAACGCTGTCTTACCCATGGAAGGACGGGCTGCGATCAGTACAAGGTCTGAGCGCTGCAGACCGGACAACTTATAATCAAGATCGATGAATCCTGTCGGAATTCCTGTTACTGTTCCTTTTGTCTTAGACGCACGCTCGATTACATCCAATGCATTGAGTACAACCTGCTTGATCGGTACATACTCTTCTGAATTCCCAGTCTCTGCAAGTGCAAAAACCTGCTTCTGTGCATCTTCCAGAATCTCCTCTAATGGCTGATTCTGCAGATAACAGGCATTTGCCGTCTCTTCATTTACTTTGATCAGGCGACGCATGATTGATTTTTCACGTACAATTTCAGCATAGCTCTTGATATTCGCAGAAGTCTGTGTTCCCATCAGCAAATCTCTTGCAAACTCCATGCTGCTGATCTCTGGCGGGACATCCTTTTCTTTCAGATATTCCTGCAAGGTGATCAGATCGACCGGTTTTCCCGCATGAAACAGTTCCACCATAGAATTAAACAAGATTCCATATGCTGTCTGATAAAAGTCATCCCCTGATAATATCTCGGAGGCCACCGTGATGGCCTCCTTGTTCATCAGCATCGCACCGAGCACTGCCTGCTCTGCCTCCGCACTGTGCGGAGGAATTCGTTTCATTGCTGCTTCCATATCCATAAAGATTTCGTCTCCTTATGCTTCTTCCTGTACAACTACTTTCAGTTCTGCTGTAACCTGTGGATGAAGCTTTACAGACACGTTGTGTGTTCCGAGTGTCTTGATCGCTTCTTTTAACTGGATCTTCTTTTTATCAACATTAAGATTCAACTGTGCTTTTACTTCCTCTGCAATCTCTTTGCTTGATACAGAACCGAAAGTTCTTCCTCCTTCTCCAACTTTGATGTGTGTTACAATTTTAGCTTCTGCGATCTTAGCTGCAAGTTCTTTCGCTGCCTCCAGGTTCTCCTCCGCAACTTTTTTCTCGTTATTCTTCTGAAGCTTCAGATCATTCAGATTCTTTCCTGTTGCTTCCAGTCCAAGCTTCTTTGGAAGGATAAAGTTTCTTGCATATCCATCATTTACGTTTACGATCTCTCCTTTTTTTCCAAGAGATTTTACATCCTGTAATAAAATAACTTTCATTGTCAAATATCTCCTTCTTCTATCATTTTATCAATGGTCTCTTTCAATGCGCTGACTGCTTCATGCATATTCGTGTGGTCAAACTGTGCTCCCGCAGAATTAATATGACCGCCTCCACCGAGCTTCTCCGCGATAATCTGAACATTCACTTCATCAATGGAACGCGCACTCATATAAATCTTATTTTCATATTCTGTCAATACAAAAGAAGCCTTTATTCCGCTAATATCCAGCAATTCATTCGCCGCTTGTGCTGCAAGCACTGTAGGACTTTCAATATCGCTTGGACATACTGCAATCGCATACTCCTTACGATAAACTTCTGCATTGCGGACTGCCTCAGCCTTTGCCTGATAAGATGCCATATCATCACGGAACATCTTACGTACTCGTGTAATATCTGCACCACATCTTCTCAAAAATGCTGCTGCTTCAAAGGTTCTCACACCTGTACGGTTCATAAAGTTTCTCGTATCGATCATAATTCCGGCATACATGCACTCTGCTTCAAGTGCCGGGAATTTGATGTCATCTACCATATACTGTAGAACTTCTGCGATCATCTCGCAAGTGGAAGAAGAATACGGCTCCACATAAGAAAGTACCGCGTTCTCAATAATATTACTACTCTGCCTGTGATGATCCAGCACTGCAATCATCTTTGATTTCTTCAAGAGTTCCGGACACTCTGTCATCTGTGGCTTGTTCGTATCTACTACAATGACCATTGCATTGTCATCCACATAATCCAATGCCTGTTCTGACGTAATAAAAATATCATCCTCATATGCAGGGCTCTCCAGAATCTCATCATACAACGGACGAACAGATCCTGTAACTTCATTGATCACAATATGTGCCTTTTTCTCCAGACTTACTGCAGCACGGTAAATACCCATACATGCACCAAAAGAATCCGGATCAGCAATCTTATGACCCATAACAATAACTTTGTCTCTGGTCACAATAAACTCTCGAAGTGCCTCAGCCTTAACACGCGCCTTCACTCGTGTATTCTTCGCTGTCTGCTCCTTCTTACCACCAAAATAAGTGATTCCGTTACAATCCTTAATAACTGCCTGATCTCCGCCTCTGGCAAGTGCAAGATCGATTGCCACACGCGCATACTGGTAGCTCAACGCATACGTTGCCGTATTCAATCCCAAACCAATACTCAGTGTTGCTGATCTTGAATTACCGATATTAACCTGTTTTACCTCTTCCAGAAGAGAAAACTTGTCTTCTTTCAGCTTTTTATAAGCATCCTTTCGAAGTACGATAAAGTATTTATCCTTCTCCAGTTTCTTTACGATACCATCTACATCTCCGATATACTTATTGATCTTACGGTCGATCAATGCCACAAGAAGGGATTGTCTGACTTCCTCAACACTCTCCATAACTTCATCATAGTTATCAATATAAATCAATCCGGCAATCATTCGCTGATCTTCGTTCTCTCGGATGTAGGCATTCAGTTCTGTTACATCTCTTAAAGAAACTGCAACAAAATATTCCTGCTCTTCCGGAATCTGAAGCAACTCTTCTTTCTCACTGAATCCCTCCAATGATACTTTTCGAAGCTCTGCCTGATAACTTCTTTCACGATAAGTTACTTCCAATTCTACATGATCTACATCATTTTTTGGAAACACACCCGGATGTAATTCTGGAATCATACGGTTCAGATAACGTTCTTTTCTCTGACCCTCTGTCAGATTCAAAAAGCAATCATTCTTCCACAGAATCCTCCCATCCTCCAGCGCAATCGCATAGGGAATTGCCAGTTCTTTGAGCAACCGGTTTTCAATACCTTTATACTGTACTGAAAACTGGATCAGATCTGCCAGGATCAAAGATCTGTTATAGAAATACAGCGAAAAAGCGATTCCTACATATATAATTATGATCACTGACATCAAAAGTCCGGCTTTCTTGTCCACCATGTACATCCATACATCCATGCCAATCAAGAGAAGTGTCATGATCAGCGGCCATCGCATGTACATTCTGAGCTGTCCCTTCAGCTGCATTTTATTCCTTTTCATAACTAATACCTCACCTGGGACTACTATCAATCACCATCATCTGTGACTAATCACAATATAGCTAATCTATTATAGCATCTTTTCCCCTAAGATGCTATAGGTTGTATTATGCAAAAAACACGCAAAAATGAATTAGAAAAAGCAAAAAGATCGAATTTCTGAATTTCTCCAAAAATTCGATCTTGCTATTAGCTAATTATCTCAATTAGTCCTGAACGTAAGGCATAAGAGAAATGTGTCTAGCTCTCTTGATTGCTACTGTAAGAGCTCTCTGGTGCTTAGCACAGTTTCCTGTAATTCTTCTAGGAAGAATTTTTCCTCTTTCAGAAACATATTTTTTAATTTTGCAACGTCCTTGTAATCGATTTCGTTGTTCTCTTTACCACAGAACACGCAAACTTTTTTTCTTCTACGAGCTGGGCCTCTTCTTTTGAATCCACCCTCTGGTCTGCTTCCTTTTTCGTAAGCCATGATGGTTATCTCCTTTCCGACTTAGTTAAACGGTAACTCCTCATCGATACCATCCGGGATATTCATGAAGCCATCACCTGCATCTGCGCTAGGTGCCGGACTCGGTGCAGACTGACGCTGGAAACTTGCTCTGTTAGCTTCTGCCTCGGCTCTGCTCTCTGCAAACTCCTGCTCTTCCACGATCACTTCTGTTGTGTATACTTTCACACCATCTTTGTTCGTGTAGCTTCCTGTCTGGATACGTCCGGAAATAGAGACACGCATTCCCTGATGGAAATACTTCTCAGCAAACTCTGCGGAACGTCCGAATATAACACACGGAATAAAATCCGCTGTCGGCTCACCGTCTCTTCTGAATCTGCGATCTACAGCAAGTGTATATCTTGCAACCGCTGTAGCATTGTCTCCCTGTGAATATCTCACTTCTGGGTCTCTTGTTAACCGTCCTACTAAAACTACTTTATTCATATATACCTCTTTCCGCTTATGCTTCCTGTTTCACGCATAAATATCTGAGTACATTGTCCATAATGCGGATACGCTGCTCTACTTCAGCTGGAACTGTACTTTCAGCCTCGAAGTGGATGAAGTAATAAAATCCTTCTTTCATTTTCTGGATCTCGTAAGCGAATCTTCTCTTGCCCCACTCATCAACGTCTGTTACATTACCGCCGAAACGAGTGATCATTGCTTTCACTTTCTCGATTACTTCCGCTCTTGCTTCGTCTTCGAGTTTTGCGCTTACAACAACAGCTAATTCATACTTATTCATCTTATTTTACCTCCTTATGGTCTCTTGGCCCCCGGTTCCTCCCGGGAACAAGGAAATTGAATGACTGATTGGAATTGTTCCATCAGCATGTCACAGTTTCTTATAATACCATAAAGAATTTGTTGTTTCAAGCCTTTTTTGTAATTTGTCTTGTATTTTTTTCTACCAATTTTCTTGGCACCATAATCTGGTGCCCGCAGCCCATACATTTGAGACGGAAATCCGCTCCGACCCGGAGAATCTCCCACTCCTGACTTCCGCATGGATGCGGTTTCTTCATCTTAATAATGTCGCCTACATCAAATCTGTCTGCCATTCTAATTTTCTCCTCCGTCTGTCGCCGTCAATACTCCCTGCAAAAGGAATCTCTCATCTTCTCTTACATTGGTACAAGTTGAAAGACTGACAATCTGAGACTGCGCATTCACTTCTGTTCCTGTGTCATATGCTGAATCTTCTTTACACATTTTCAAATAACTCTCAAACGCTTCGTCTGTCGCATAAGTCAGATTATACTGATCTGCAGTATCCTTCACGACAGCTGCTGAAAACACGGTATAAGTCCTTGTTTTTCCATCCGGTGTATAAATATAGAAATTCGGATGTTCTTTATAGAAAGATTCTTCCTCATACTCTTTCAGCTGCGAAAACATTTCTCCGCCAACTTTCAGGTTATGTCCATAAATCATTGTATTTCTATCTGAAAAATCACTCTTATTTTTCATGTCCATGAAAATTGCACCCAGTTTATTATCATTTGCGGAAAACGTCTTTGTCAGATATTCTTTGTTATCTGCACTTTTTACAACCGGATAACTGATGATTGATGGTTCATCGAACCGGATCCAGGCTACCGTATCTGGATTTTCCTGCAAAAGCACATCAAAATCTACTTTAAATGAGTCTCCCGATGCATCTCCCGAATCATCTGTTTGCTCCTGTACAGTGATTGCTTTATTTTTGAGCTTATCATACTCTTTTCCACCAGAATAATATGGCACCATTGTGCGTACCAGCTGATAAAGCGAAAATGCAAAAACACAGACTGCCACAACCAGGATCACCATTGTTACTTTGTCAAATAAACCGCTTTTTTCTTTTGTCTGCTTCGTTTCTGTCGCTTTTCTAATCTGTGGCGCACCGGCTTCTTTCTATTTCTTCCCATTCTTTTTCCCTTCTCCGGCTACTAGAAACCAAGATTCTCATCTACAAGAATAATTTTGAAACGACCTTTCTGACGGCTGAATCTTGTTACCAGAATCTGACAACAGATACATTCCGGGCTCTTGCAGTCAAAGCAGCTTCCAGCCTTGGAACATGGTGTATCAATTCCAAAACGCTGTGCATTTACAGGTGCAGCTTCATTTCTTGCCCTGCTCATTGCATCTTCCTGTGTCTTTACAACTTTGTTCATACCAACAATTAGAAGTACATTCTTTGGTCCAAATGCATATGCTGCTACACGGTTTGCATTTCCGTCAATATTGATGAACACTCCATCTTCACTCATCGCATTCACACTTCCAAGAAACCAGTCGCAGGAAAATGCTGCTCTCGCGATTTCCTGCTTCTCTTCCGGTGTAGCTGCTTTATCTCTGTCACAGAAATTATAGTTTCCGGATTTTATCGCATCAATCAGACCGCATTCGTGTACAGAAGAGGCACCTCCCATATTGATCGTACTTCCTTCCGGAATCCACTCCAGTGCTTTCTGCACTGCTTCTTCCTTTGTCTCAGCATAATAAGCATCCATATTTCTGGATTCAAGTGCTTTCACCACACGTTCTCCAAGTACTTTGTTTCTTTTCTGTCTTACATCCATCTTAATTGCCTCGCTTTCATTTTGTGTTATCAACATGCAGTTTCATTTTTCGAAAAATTATTCACAATTTGAGTAACTGTTCAGAGCCAAGCAAAATTTCAAAAAACAGGTGTAAAATGCTTGCATTTTTAAGACTGTTTTTGAAATTTTATTTGGCGGATACGCCACACCGACGAAATGCGTAGCATTTTGGAGGTTGGCTCTGAACAGTTACCAATTTGAATTGATTTTCCCCTGCTTTTTCAACAGTTCATGAATGGTATATGCCACCCCTAAGTCTTCATTTGACTTTGTAACATATTTTGAAACCCGCTTCACTTCCTCATCTGCATTTTCCATCGCGACAGTTGCGCCAAAATCCATAGACAACATAGAGTAATCGTTCAGGCTGTCTCCAAACACCATCACTTCCTCTTTTGTATAACCTAAAGATTCAATATATTCCTGAATCGCAGGTCCTTTCTCCGCTCCTTTTACCGTGATTTCCAGATTATTATAGAAGGAAGACGCAACTGCGAGTTCCGGATTCTGCATCAGTCTGCGCTTGATCTTATCAAGCATCTCCAGATCGCCTGTAAAAAGGAAAATCTTATGGATCATAATTCCCTGTTTCTCTAATTCGTCCACAGAATCGATTCGTCTTGAACTTGCCTTCACTCGCTTATAAAGTTCTGACTGCTCTATTTGGTCTCTGCACTCAGATAAATGGAACAGCTGAATCTGACGAACAATACTCTCCTCTACTTCCTCCGGTGTTCCCACACGATACTCATAAGGTCCGGCGCAATACAATACCGAGATTGGATATTCTTCCAATACCTTTGCCACCTCATTGCAGACCTCATATGTAAATCCTATGCTTTTTAGAATTTCACCCTTTGGGTTGCGTATCTCTGCGCCTGAGCCCACAATGAAATCACAGCCAAGATCCAGACCTTTTAATTCTTCCATTGCTCCATTATAACTTCTTCCGGTTGCTATCATAAAGCGGATTCCCGCCGCCTGTGCTTCACGGATTGCTTCTACTGTCTCCGGTGCTACTTTATGATTGTCTCCAAGAAGTGTTCCATCCATATCACTTGCTATTACTTTTATCATAATCCGCTTTCTCCTGTTAAAATTTTCTTGTCTTATAAATATATTTTTGCCTTTGCCTATGAGTATAACTGTTTTTGTGAAGCTGTGCAAGACACGTCTGTTGAAGTTAACCTGTTGTTTTTAAAACCTTTACTGCTTTCACGATTTCTTCTTCCGAAGTCTGCCAGAGCGCATAATCTCCACGCTCTGACAATCCAAGTCCTATTCCTTCTTTTCTATATTTCATCGCACTGTCCACTACGATTTTTCCAGACATATGATAAGAAGTAATTCCAGTATATGGAAGAAGCTTTTCTATTGATTCTGCACCAATCCCACTTGCCGCAAGGATCTCAATCCTTCCTGCGCTTTTCTCCTGAAGTGCTTTCAGCATCTCTCTTCCTTCCCACGCTGTTTCTTTCTGTCCACTTGTCAGAATCGTATCAAATCCAAGTTCAATGGCTTCTTCGAGTGCTTTCGTCGGATCTATGCAGACATCAAATGCACGGTGAAGCGCTTTCTCTTTATTCCTGCTGCCTTGATAAGTTCTGCCATTCGCTCTGTATCCAATGTACCATCCGGATTGAGCATTCCGATGACAACTCCATCAGCTCCCATCGCACAGTACATCTGAACTTCCTCTTTTAGCTGTTCAAATTCATATTGGTTATAGCAATAATCTCCATATCTCGGACGAAGAAGAACTCTCGTCTTGATGTCTGTATATTTCTTGACAAGATCAAATAATGCCTTCCCCGGAGTAAGTCCTCCGATCACAAGATTGCTGCATAATTCGATTCGGTCTGCGCCACCTTTCTGCGCATTGATCGCTGATTGTACACAATCTGTGCATGCTTCTAATATTATTGTTTTCATATGTTCTATTTTCCTTCAATAATTTTTATATATTAGAAGAAGCTGCCGTTGGCAGCTTCTTCATGGTTCTTATCGTTTACTAAGAAGTCTCTCTAGACACAAGCTACTATAAGCTTTAACCGTATGTCAGTTGATGACCTCTTGCAGGCATTTTACAGGTACTTTGCTGCCTCTTCATCACAGATCACTGTTACATGTGGATGGAACTGTAAGATACTTCCAGGTACCTTTGGTGTAACCGGTCCGTTTACTACTTCTTTCAGGATCTCTGCTTTATTCTCTCCGTTTACAAGAAGTACGATCTTCTTTGCACGCATAATTGTTCCAATCCCCATAGAAACTGCTTTTCTCGGCACATCTTCTTTCTTCTCAAAGAAACGCTTATTCGCTTCAATTGTACTGTCTGTCAGGTCGATCTCACCTGTTACTTTTGTAAACTCATCTGCCGGCTCGTTGAATCCGATATGTCCATTGCATCCAAGTCCAAGCAGCTGGATTTCTACCTGTCCTGTCTTTGCCATCAGTTCTTCGTAAGCTTTTCCTGCCTCTCCAGCTTCAAATCCAACCCCATCCGGTACATGTACATTCTCTTTGTTGATATTTACATGATTGAAAAGATTGTCATTCATGAAATAATGATAGCTCTGATCATGCTCCGGTGCCAGTCCAATATACTCGTCAAGGTTGAATGTAGTAACCTGAGAGAAATCAAGATCTCCAGCCTCATACATTTTAACAAGCTCTTTGTACAGACCAACCGGTGTAGATCCTGTTGCCATACCAAGGATTGTTTTCGGATTCTCCATAATCTCTGCTGCAAACAGTGTTGCTGCTGCCTTGCTCATCTCTTCATAATTCTTCTTTACAATTACTTCCATGTTTAATACCCTCTCATTTCATTATATTTATATCGAGTGCTTTGGAAGCCACCCCATATTTTCATAGATCAAATCTATTTGCTTCCTGCTTCTGTAGATATATTTTATAACTTCTTATTCCTTATGCGAGTTTACCATAGCTGATTGTCTGTACTAAATCAAAGTCTTCATTTAATACAACCATGTCTGCATCTTTTCCTGCTGCAATAGCACCCTTAGAATCAAGTCCGAACTCTTTCGCCTGATTTCCAGAGGTCATCTTTACTGCATCTTCAACTGTAGCACCTGTAAATTTCATAACATTTTTAAATGCCTGAATGTATGTAAGGATACTTCCTGCGATCGTTCCGTCTTCCAGTTTTGCCATACCATCTTTCACGATTACGACCTGTCCGCCCAGCTCGCTCTTTCCTTCCGGCATTCCTTTCGCACGCATGGAATCTGTGATCAGCTCGATTCCATCATATCCTCTTACTTTACATGCGAGTTTCACCATATCCGGTACGATATGCTTTCCATCACAGATTAGCTCTGCATGTACCCCTTCTGCCAACATACCATATCCTGTCACACCAGGCTCTCTGTGATTCAGTCCTCTCTGTGCATTGTAAAGATGAGTCACATGTGTTGCTCCGCTTGCATTCAATTCCTCGTATAATGCATTCGAATGTCCTGCACTTAAGACAACTCCATTTTCCTTGCACCATGTCTCAAATGATGGATCTGCCTCTTCCGGCGCATAAGTAACAATACGCAGGAGACCGCCGCTGATCTCATTCCATTTTGCCAGTGTTTTTCATCTGGCTTCTTAATATAAGAAGGATCTTGTGCCCCCTTGAACACCGTTGAAATAAATGGTCCCTCTAAGTGAATCCCTTTGATCACCGGGTTCTTCTGTGCCGCATCATGAATATTCTGCATTGCTTTCTCGATGTTCTCATAGGTCTGAGTCATAGTTGTACAGAAATAAGTTGTGATTCCCTCCTGCTTTGTCATCTGCTTAACCATCTCATCAATCTCATCCGGTGTAGCATCCATATTATCTTTCCCATAACCACCATGACTATGAATGTCAATAAATCCAGGAACAACCATTGTTCCTGCACAACTCACCTCAAGATCTCCTTCTTTCGGCTCGAACCCCGCCATATCACCGACTTCTTCAATCTTCTCATCAAAGCGGATATAGCCATTTTCGATTACACCGTCCCCAGTATAAATCTTCTTCTCCTTGATCAGTTTCATGTTGTTCTACCTCGTTTTCTACTTTTTAGAATACTGGTATCTGTGAAGATACTGAACAGATACGGATATATTACTGTTCGCAGTTGCCTGCGAGCAGCAATAGAACTCTTACTTTTCTATTATCTCACAATACAAGGTAAGATTCCATCAATATTTCATAATTTATGAAAAAATCTCTGTCCGTTTCTACTAACCGCAGAACTATAAGAAAAACCTGAAACAATAGTAGTTTCCCCCAAACTATTGACAATATCCGCCTAATTGCGGTAAATTAAATGTTATTGTGGGTTAAAAATGCCTTCAATTATGATTTTGATACCTATGGATTGTACAAATGCTATGCCTTCTTACAATCCTGCCTGATATCATCATATAAAATAATATAAGGAAAGGATAAAAGAATATGAATTGGGAAATCATTACTTTTATTGCGTATTTCGTCATTTTGCTTGGCGTAGCATTAGTATTTTACTTTAACGGTACCAATAAGAACTCCGAGGACTTCTTCCTTGGTGGAAGATCTATGGGACCATGGGTAACAGCACTGTCCGCACAGGCATCCGATATGTCTGCGTGGCTGCTGATGGGACTTCCGGGATCGATCTTAGCTTTCGGTTTCGGACAGATGTGGATCGGTATCGGTCTTGCATTAGGAACAGCTGCTAACTGGATTCTGTGCGCAAAACGTCTGCGTACATTTTCTAAAGCAGCAGATGATGCAATCACATTACCACAGTATCTGACAAATCGTTTTGCAACAGACTCCAGATCACTGCAGTTGACATGTGCACTGATCTTCCTGTTTGCTTATACAATTTATGTAGCATCTGCACTGGTAGCCGGTACTTCTGTATTCACAACACTGTTCCCGACAGTTTCTCCTAAGATTGCTATGTTCGCATTCTTGCTGATCATTGTTGCCTACACATTCTTTGGTGGCTTTGCTGCAGTTTGCTGGACAGACTTTTTCCAGGGATTACTGATGATGCTTGCACTGATGCTTGTACCTCTCGTAGTCTGCATCGGTCACAGTGATCTGTTGGATCCTACTGCTCTTACTACAGTATATGAGTATACTGATGCTGCTACAGGCACTGTAACACAGTGCGTTTTCGGAGGCGGTATCTTTGATGCCAGCTGGCAGGATATCATCAGCGGACTTGGCTGGGGATTAGGATACTTCGGTATGCCACATATCCTGGTGCGTTTTATGTCTATCGAGAAACCATCCATGATCAAGAAATCTTCTATCGTAGCAATTGTATGGGTAATCATCTCACTGTTCTCTGCTGTCCTGATTGCTTACTTAGGCAGAATGGTTATGGGCGCTGAACTGCTCACTCAGGGAAATCAGAAACTTGTATTCATTGCTATGGCGCGAAGATTCTTCCCGGCAGGCATCTGTGGACTTCTGCTTGCAGCGATTATCGCCGCTTCGATTTCCACTGCAGATTCCCAGCTGTTGGTAGCATCCAGCTCCTTCACAGCAGATCTGTACAAGCCTTTCTTCAGAAAAAATGCTTCTGAAAAAGAAACGCTGATGGTTGGACGTATCCTCGTACTGATCCTCTCCCTGATTGCTTTTGGTATCGCAAACTCCAAGGGAAGCGGTGCTCAGGCTATCATGGATATGGTTGAAAATGCATGGGGCGCTTTCGGTGCTTCTTTTGGCCCTACAATCCTGCTGTCTCTGTTCTGGAAACGCTTTAACTACCAGGGCGCTGTAGCAGGTGTAATCTCCGGATTCGTTGTAGATCTCGGATGGCTGCTCACAGGAATGACAGATGCCACAGGTATCTTCGAGATTGTCCCTGGATTCTTTGCAAGTCTTCTGATTGCTGTTATTGTAGCAAAGCTTACTGCTGAACCAAATAAAAAAGCTGTTGAAATCTTCGATCAGGGAATCAAAGCGGAAACTGAATAAACTATGAGAAACACGCTCCGCGAGTTTCTCAAGTTATCGCGGCAGTCGCCAAGGTCTCGTGCAAGCACGGACTTTGGCTCGTTGCTCGCGTAAATTACAAATGAATTATACATGCACAAAAATCAGTCGTAAATATTTACGGCTGATTTTTTGTGCGTTTATGATTCATATTTATCTTATTATATATTTCGTACCTCTACCTTTTCCATGGATATCTATAACACCTTTTTGTTCCATCTCTTTCAGCAACTTTGTTGTCTTTGATTTACCAAATGGTACATATGGTATGATTTCACTCACTGGTTTCAGCATTGTTCGGCTAAGAAGCCGATAAATTATCTTTTCATCCTCTGAAAGATTCATGTTCTTTTCAAATAATGGAAGTACAATCTTAATCGTATTCTCTGATACTTCAAATTCCGGTTTCATCAATCCTTCTTCATACAGTTGTTTTATTCGTGTGATCCCTGTTCCAAATATCTCAACAAAACCTAAACGATAAAATACATTGGCAAGATTCCTGTTTCTTAATACAGAAAGTTTACCAGACAAATATTCTTCCCTTGTTATTCCCGATGGCAAACCACCAGGAGAAATAACTTCAATTCTATCATCAAACATCAATACTCTAATCTGTGCTTCAACATCCCATGCCCGGTGGATTAATGCATTAGCAATCGCCTCTCTAAATGCAGCTTCCGGAATCTTCTCGACCTTTTTCCTGTCAATCCCCTGAATTACTTCATATTGATAATAATCTCTAAACACATCTACTGACTTATCATATTCTTCTAATACAGACCTGTTTTCAAATGTTGATCTTTTTTGAATGATACTGATATTTTCACCGAATTTCACCATATCAATTCCCGGAAAATGATTTTTATCTGCTAAAAGCCCTGCTGCATTATTATAACCATTGTCGTTATCATATAAGTTCAATGTCTTCAGAGTATCCTTGCTAAAATTTTCAATCTGAATGCATTCTGATAATTTGCGATGCAACACTTCAAAAGATAACTCCTGGTCTTTACATGGCAGTTCTTCAAATCTAATATTTTGACCTTCTAAAATAAGTCTTGAAAATTCTAGTGTATCGACTTCTATCGTTGCTGTATCATTTCGTTTGTATGCTTTTGATTTGTATAAGTACGGCTTTTGAAGTCCACTTTTTACAGTAAGTTTTATTGTCTGATCATTATTCTGTATCTCAAGTGTATAATTCGGTTGTGGAGAAATGCTGTCGTTTATTTTATTTTCAATATCCAGACACGATTGCTTAGCGTCTGCTAACCCTTTGATCTTTCCATCGTCATCAATCCCAAAGACAATGGTTCCTCCATCATAATTCGAAAAGGCACTTACTGTTTTCAAAAAAGTATTTGTAATCGTTTCCTTGAATTCTAATGTTCGTGTTTCACGCATATCACCCACATCCTTTCCAATCCTATTGATTCTATTATATACAAAAACGTTCATAAAAACAATCGTAAATATTTACGACCAAATTTATGAACGTTTTTGTGCTGAAAAAATATGTTTTACACACGTATAAATAGATTTACGCACAAAAAGAAGGGGCTTACATAAGCCCCTCCGACATTTGACACCTGACTCACATCAGTGTTCAAATCATCCTTCAATTGCGATTGTTTTCTTTGTCTCAACTGGTTTTGCCTCTTTCTTCGGCACTGACAGTCTCAGAATACCATTCTCGTATTTTGCTTTGATATCTTCCTGTGTAAGGTTCTCACCTACATAGAAGCTTCTCTGCATTGCTCCGGCATAACGCTCCTTACGGATGTATTTACCTTTCTTGTCTTCCTCATCCTTATCAAGACCCTTAGCAGCTGATACGGTCAGATAACCATTCTCAAGCTCAATGCTGATCTCATCTTTCTTGAATCCAGGAAGATCGATATCTACTTCATATCCTGCGTCATGCTCACGGATATCTGTCTTCATCATGTTCTTAGCGTGTTTACCGTATAACGGATTCTTCTTTCCCCAGAAGTCCTGCTCAAATGGGAAGTTCATCCAATCATCATCAAATAAGTTTTCTCCAAAAATACTAGGCATCATCATAAGTCATTTCTCCTTTCAATGCTAACTAACTTTGTTGCCTTTTGTGAGAAGATCTCACAATTTATATAAGCTGCTTTCGCAGTTGTTGTCAGAACATTCGGAGGATTCAGAAGTTCATTTCTTTTCTTTTCTCTGTCTTCCTTTGTTCTACTTATTATATAGCACACAGTTTTCAGCCAGGTCAAGAGGTGAGTGCTAATTTTTTGTGATTTTTCTTTTTGACACCAATTTGACACTAATTTTCTTTTATAAGCCTCAAGCATTTAACACCATACTATCTAGTCTTGCAATCTCATTTTCAATCCTTATCAGTTCAATCGCTTTTTCGTCCCCGTCCATTGCTTGTGAAAGCAAATAGTAGGACTGCTTCTTAAATGTTTGCTTCCTTTTACTATTTCTCTTTCTTCCAGTTTTAATCTTTCATCAGTTCAAAAGAATGAAAGTCTACTGTACCTTCTCCCTGAAATCTGAAGAATAATGCTCTTTTTCCTCTTGGGATGTTTAAGGCACCTTTATAAGTATGCATTTCTTTCTCTCTGTTACTCACTTCAATCTCTGCACAAATATTTTCAAAATCAGATTTGTCAGAAACCTGCATTGTTCCCTTTGCATTCCCCTGTATAGTAATTCCGATCTGATTTGCCTCTCCCATTTCGAAATATTTAAAACCAGCGACCGACCCATTCTTCATATTTGCAATGTACTGATCTCCATTATTTTCTCGATCTTTTCCACTCTGCGTGAAATAAGGATGATCTTTCAATTTTTGTTTCGGTGACTTTCCATCATATCGTCCTGTTCCATTTATCGACCATAAATTGCAAGCTATTCTTGCTTCATAAGATCCTATCCCTTTCAACGCTCCTTGATTTAAGCCACAGCTTGTAATTTCTGCCTGCTGAAAGCCTCCGTCATTTCTACGTTCCAGTTTTTCTGCACATGCCTGTCTTGCATAAGAACTACGATTTGTCTGTCGATGATAAAAGATATACCATTGATCTTCTATCTGAAGCATTCCTCCATGTGTATTTCCTAAATAATTAGAGGCATGTGTCTCATCTTCATTTCCATTCAAATAAAGATCACCAATATCTACCAGAACGCCTCCATAAGTAAATGGACCTTTAGGTGAATCTGCCATTGCGTAACAAAGATCATGATTGTGTTCTGATGAATATACAAAACAATATTTTCCATCCACTTTTCGTATAGAACTTGCTTCAAAAAAAGCATGATCCTGAAAAGCACCATTTTTTCCTTTTGTAGGAAATAGAAGTTCTGGGCCGGATTTGATTGTAATCATATCCTGTTCCAATTCCAGAACAACTCCGCCTTCATTGGTCAGACTACGTCCTCTGGAAGCAACAGCCGGAACCTTAGTAGCAAATCCGGAATAAAGATATACTCGCTTATCATCGTCTACCAATATCCCCGGATCAAACGGAAATGGTTCCCCACTCTTTTTCCCCATACATGTCCATCTTTAAAATGAACATGTCCGTAAAATTCGTACCTGCCTGCCGGAGTATCACAGACAGCAACTCCCATCTCACCCATGAAGTCAAAGGCATAATAGAGATAGTATCTTCCATCTAGTCCCTGTGTAACATCTGGTGCATACAAACAGCGAATTCCTAATTTATTAGAAGGATCCTGATTTTTTCTGTATATAACACCTTCATATCTCCAATCAGAAAGATCTGTCACAGGTGCAGACCAACAAACATAATCCTTCACACAGAAAATCGGTGCTCCAAAGGAATCATGGGAGCCATAGACATATACTCGATCACCAAACACATAGGGTTCTCCATCCGGGATATATTCCCAGCTTGGCAGATATGGATTAAATACCTGCTGTTTCATTCCTATCATCTCCTTGTATCATTATGTTATAGTTTCTTTACTGAACACATCTTACCACAAAATATATAACGTCATTTTCGTATTTCATAAAATGTATTTCCCATTTCACAAATAGCAAGCTTTTTCGGAATATATTTTCACAGTCATATACATTCCATAATTATCTTCTCACATCTGTCATACCCGAGCTGGGAACTGTTCAAACACAGCGTATAATTGTCAGCTTTTCCCCACTTCTGGTTTGTATAAAAATTGTAATTTGCCATACGTCTTTTATCTATATCTAGCATCATTTTGACAGCTTTCTGTTCTTCTACATTGTATAAGCGAGTGATACGCTGTATTTTTTCCGGTGTGTCTCCGTGAATAAACACATTCAGCACATCATCCCGGTCTTTCAGAATATAATCTGCATTTCTTCCAATGATCACGCAAGACTCCTTTTCAGCCATCTCTAAAATAACTTTCCTCTGTGCCTCATACACCAGGTCTTCTACTGATTTTCCTGTGACGTCACGTCCGGCAAATGCATATGCGAATAATCCTTTTTTCGGCGATAATTCTGCATTTTCCTGAATATATTCCGGAGATAAACCAGACTTTTCTGCAATCTCATTAATGATATTTTTATCATAATAAGCAATTCCAAGTTTCTTTGCTACTTCTTCTCCGATAAAACGTCCGCCGCTTCCGAATTCTCTGCTGATTGTAATAATTCTTTTTTCATCTCCGCTTCCTCCTTAACTTAAAACATCGACTTTATTTTTCTGATTTTCTTTAAGAACATATATCCCACAAAACATGAAACTATTTCAGTAATCGGAAATGCCCACCAGATTAATGTAGCGCCCATCTGACCATTTCTGACAAATATCGAAAAAATTCCAGCCAGTGGCAGGATAATGATAAGCTGTCTCAATAGCGAAATAACCAGCGATTCCATACCACCGTCCAATGCCTGATAAATACCCTGATAAGCAACATTGATTCCGGCAAACAGAAAGCTGACTGAGATTACCCTCATTGCTCCGATAAAATATTCTCTTGACTGTCCTGCATTAAACAGTGTCGCGAACGCCCCAGGGAAAATCTCTGTAATGGCAATTCCAAGAATCATTAATGCAATCGTATAGATCAGACCATATTTGATTCCATCCTTTATTCTCTTCTTACTTCTCATTCCATAAGCAAATGCAAGGATCGGAGTGATCGCATCACGCAGACCAAATGCAAGGAAGAGAACAAACTGCTGCACCTTATAGAACAAACCATATGCTGTCTGTGCTGACGGATTGAACTTCAGGATCAGATTCATTACATAAACCATAATCGACATCAATGCCTGTGCAATGATCGCTGGAAGTCCGATTGCATAGATTTCTTTTATAACACCTGCATCTGGCTTCATATATTTCGCTCCATGCTCAAACTCTTTATTCAGTTTTATATGGAAAATGAACAGCAATACTGCGGACGCTACCTGGCCAATTACTGTTGCATAGGCCGCGCCTTTCACTCCCATTTCCGGGCAAGGTCCAATACCATAGATCATGATCGGATCAAGAATAATATTTACAACTGCTCCGACCACCTGACCGATTGTGGAATAAAGGGATCGTCCAGTTGCCTGTAATAACTTTTCGAATAAAGAAAAGAAAATAATTCCTAAAGAGATCACGCAGCATATCCGCAGATAACTGACCCCCATCTGAAAAACTTCTTCATCTACTGTCTGGGATGAAATGTATGCTTTCACTCCAAAGATGCCAAACAATAAACAAACCACATAAATGATCACTCCCAGGAACAGACTGTTTCCAGCCACCTTTGCTGCTTTTTTATTGTTTCCCTGTCCAAGTGTCCTTGCCAGAAGTGCATTGGTTCCGACACCTGTTCCGATTCCCACTGCTACCATGAGCATCTGGACCGGGAATACCAGTGTCAATGCATTTAATGCTGCCTCACTGCCCACTCTCATATTTCCTACAAATGCACTGTCTACAATATTGTAGACCGCCTGCAATGCCATAGATAAGATCATCGGGATTCCCATCTGGACCATCAGCTTATTCACCGGCATATCCTTCATTTTGTTGCTTTCCGCCATTTTGTTTTAACTCCTCTCTTTTCCGCACAAAAAAAGTGCGCACCTTGTCTCACAAGCTGGACTTACGCTGACAGGCTACACACTTTTTCATGGCGATATTCTATTTGTAACTGTTCAGAGCCAAGCAAAATTTCATAAAACAGGTGTAAAATGCTTGCATTTTTAAGACTGTTTTTGAAATTTTATTTGGCGGATACGCCACACCGACGAAATGCGTAGCATTTTGGAGGTTGCCTCTGAACAGTTACTTCTATTTTAATAAAAGAAAACGAGCAGCCGGTAAACTGGATTTACGCTTACTTGCTACTCGTTTGTAGTTATTATATTTCCTGTTTTATTAAAAGTCAAACAAAATTTTTAGCATCTTCCACAGTTTCTACAAGGAATACATCCTGCTTTTTTTATCTGCGGATACCACTCATGAATCTCTGGAAACTCATCGCTTTTTTTCCATTCTTTTGCACTGTAGCGATCCTTAAAAATCACTTTTTCTCCATTGTATTCTATTTCCAATGGATAGATTATAATTTTTTCAGGATGCATACAACTTTGAAAGATTCTTGGGGCTAATATCTGCTTTCCAAACGATACTTCCTGATCCATAGTGATAACACGTATATAATTTTCGTTGATATGTTCTATTTTCTGTTCCGCTGCACATGTATATGTTGATGGAATTTTCACTCTGTTAATCGTAAATGTCCCTACTGGGATTTCTACTTTTTCCATTGCTTTTCTACTCTCTAACCAGCTCTCTCAACTTATCCAGATCATCCTTATCCGGATGTGATAAAGCACGGTCAAAGTTTGCGATCAGCAGATCAAGATTTGGCATATGATCCGGCTGCTCTTTCATCTTCACATAACGGTCTCTCACCGCTTGCGGCATCTTTCCCTGACACATATACTCACCAACTACCTGATTGCTTTCATCCATAGAACTCTTAACATTATTCAGAACCTTCTGGAAATATGCTTCATTCTCACCAAACCCGGCTGTTCCAAACAGAAAGACTTTCTTGTTCTTTATTCTTTGCAATAACTCCAATGCGGATTTATCTGCATTTCCCTGATCTGTCCAGAAACCAATATAAAGCATTTCTGATACCGGTTCTTCGATTTCGCTTGTTCCGAAATAATCACAATTCTCCTGCGGCAGTGCATCACGGATCGCATTTGCCAGCTCTGCTGTATTTCCTGTTTTGCTGCTGAATATGATTGAGTATCTTTCTTCTTTCATACTATAACCTTCCTTCTAAGCTAAACCGATTCTGGAACAATATCTTCAGACTTCTTATTTCTGCTTGATTTCCATAATAACAGTTTTTCCGGCCTGAACTTCTCCCTCTTCGCATACAAGATCTTTCCCTTCAAGGCTTGAACCGATGACGATCGGTGTGATGGAATTACGTCCTGTTTCTTTAATAAACTCAAGGTCTGCATCTGCAAGCAGATCTCCTGCTTTTACCTTGTCTCCTTCTTTTACATGGATCTGGAAACATTTTCCATTCAGTGCAACTGTCTCAAGTCCGACATGTATCACAACTTCTACTCCGTTATCGGAAGTAACAGCATAAATGTGACCTGTCTCTGCTACTTTTGATACAGTTCCGTCAACCGGGCTTACAACCTTACCTTCTGTCGGAACAATTGCGATTCCATCTCCAAGAATCTTCTCTATAAAAATAGGATCCGGTACTTCTGTAATTGCTACTGCTGTACCGGTCATAGGTGCTAAAATTGTTTCAAATACATTCTCCTGATTGCTCATATCTAACTCCTCCTTAGACGTCTTTCATCCACTCATTACTTCTCTTACTAACTAAAAAATTATAGTCACTGTTTCTGCGAATTTCAATCCCATTTTTTGATTTATTTGTGAATTCTATGTTTTGCATATTTTTCCACGCTAGTATCGTTTCTTCTTATTCATAATGATCAGCAAATCTCTACAAAGGTCTTATAGAAATCATATACCTTACCGTCTTCCTGTGCGCAGAGTAGAAAGCGACTGATCACATCCCCTGTTTTATGATATTGCTGTAGATATTCTATATGTTTCTGCAAGTCATTTGGATAATTCTCGGCAACTTCTTCTTTCATAAGAAATGTCATATATCTGCCGCCATGCTTACGCCAGATAATATGTGACTCGTCAAACACATTGCTCGCGTCCGGCAAGACAGTCAGACCACGTTGTTCCTGCTGCAGCGTGTCCGTATGCTGTACGCGGGAATAAAGATATGGATCTTCAATATATTGGAGTAACTTCTCCTGCTCGATCAACTCAAAAGAGACAATGCACTCCGTATCGATCTCTGTTTCCTGATAAGGCATTCTTCTCAGTTCTTCCAACGTCTTCACCGCCTCAATATGCCTTTGTAGTTTTTTCATCCGAAGTCTTATCAATTCCTGTTCCTGTTCAAGCTCCGATAACTTCTGTTCAAACAGATTCGCCTGTTGTTTCGGTGTATTGGATTTCATCTCCCGGATCTGCTTTAACTGAAATCCGAGATTTTTATAAAAGATCACATCAGAAATTGTCATCAGATCTTCTACCGCATACTCCCGATAATGACTTGTCTCCCCTTTGTTCGGCGATAGAACCTGCATCTCTTCCCAATAGCGCAATGTAGATGCAGGAATGTCAAAGAAATGGGATATCTCTCCTATTTGAAATTCCAAAGCTATATTTTCCACCTCCTCTTGATGATTAGATGATCTTTTTCTCTTCATCGTTCATGAAGATCCCGACATCTTGCTACTTGTATTTTAGCAATCTTTTTATTGACCTTCAAGTACCTTTAAGGTTTATCCTATACTAAGAAATTTTAAAAACAAGGAGGCTTCCTTATGGAAAAAACTCTTATATTTCGTTCGGTAGATGAGATTCGATTAAAGAAATTATTACGCTTTATCATTCCAACTTATCTGACCTCATTATTTACTACAGTTTATACGATCGTTGACGGAATCTTTGTTTCCGCCTATGTTGGAACAAATGCACTTGCCGCGATCAATGTTGTCTATCCGCTTGTAAATATTCTGTACGGTATCGCACTTGCCTTTGCGACAGGTGGAAGTGCACTTGCCGCTCTTCATATCGGTGGAAGAAAATGATGAAGCCAGCCGGACTTTCTCGGTAAGCATGGCTGCTGCCATTGTCATTGGTGCTCTTGTCTCTGCGCTTATTCTTTTCCGGTTGCCGCTCATCCTGCAGATGCTTGGTGCAACCTCACTGTTGATGGAAGATTGTAAAGCTTATATCTACTGGTGGCTGTTCGGTGCTCCGATCGTGGTTGGAAAAGAGATGTTCACTTATTTCATCCGTGTCGACGGTTCTCCGACGTACAGTTTTCTGACAGCACTTTCCGGAGGGATTTTTAATATTGTTTTCGATTATATTTTTATCGGACAGCTCCATATGGGAATTACAGGTGCCGCACTTGCAACTTTCCTCGGCCTGCTGCTTTCTTTTATAATGGGAGTGGTTTACTTTGTAACACATCCGAACTTCCTTCATTTTACATTCCACGGATTATCTATAAAGGAAGCATTTCATAGCATGGTCAACGGAACTTCTGAATTCGTAAACCAGCTTGCGATTGCGATCACAACCGTTGTCTTTAACCGAAGTGCCCTACTTTTTGCCGGAGAAGACGGCGTTGCTGCTGTTTCAATCATCATGTATTTACAGTTCTTATGTATCGGAATTTATTTTGGATTTTCTATGGGACTATCAACGCCACTAGGATATGCTTACGGAGACAGAAATTTCTCTGTCTGTCGTGTTTTAGAAAAGTACGCTTATCGCTTCTTTGCGATTACACCGATCATTCTCTACGGATGCACTTATCTGCTGGCACCAATTGGGGTACGTTTCTTTGCATCTCCCGGCAGCACAGTCTTTGACATGGCAGTTTCCGGACTGCGCTTATATGGACTCGGATTCTTATTTTCAGGAATCAATATCTTCGCAGCAATCCGTATGATGGCATATGGCAAAGGATATATCTCAGGTATGATTACTTTCCTTCGTTCCTTTGCTCTGCTGCTTCTTTTCCTGACAGTTCTTCCGAGGTTCTTGGAATTAAATGGAATCTGGCTGGCAGTACCGGCAGCTGAGATATTGACACTGATTGTTGCACTTTGGACGTTGAGAAAAAAACTGTAGCTTAAAAACAACTACTTAAAGAGAACTAAAAGACGGAGGTTTCTGACATTTTGTAATCAGAAACCTCCGTCTCTTTTTCATGAAATCTTATCCTTTAAAATCCTACTCGACTGTCTCCCAGTTCATTCTTCCATATCTAAGTGTCATCTCCTGGATTTCCTTCTGCAATTTCAATGATAACTGTCTCGTATTCACTCTCCATTTCCAGTTCTTTCCTACCGTAGACGGAGTATTTATACGACAATTATTTCCAAGTCCTAAATAGTCCTGCATCGGAATAACACACAGCTTTGCACTGCTTCGCATAATCAGGCTGATCAGAGATTTATATAGTTCACTTTCCGGTGTGTACTGGTCACACATGTAATCTCTCGCCAGTTTCTGCTCCTCTTTTGTGATACTGCTCCACCATCCAACGATTGTCTCGTTGTCATGAGTTCCTGTATAAGCCACACTATTCACCGGGTAGTTATGTGGAAGATAATCATTTGCGCATCCTGAGTCGCGGGAATCAAATGCAAATTCCAGAACCTTCATTCCCGGAAAACCACTCTCGCGGACCATCTCACGGACAGAATCTGTCACATAACCAAGATCTTCGGCAATAACCTGCTTCCATCCAAGTGCCTGTTCCACTTTGCGGAACAGATCGATTCCAGGACCTTTCTCCCAATGTCCTCCGATCGCATTCTCTGCTCCATGCGGAATGGAAAAGTATTCATCAAATCCTCTGAAATGATCGATTCTGACAACATCATACATCTGGAATACATAATGCAGTCTTGAAATCCACCATGAATATCCTGTCTCCCTATGATAGTCCCAACGGTACAGTGGATTTCCCCACAACTGTCCTGTCGCAGAGAATCCATCCGGTGGGCATCCTGCTACAGCTGTCGGGATATTTGCTTCATCTAACTGAAACAGTTCCGGATGTGCCCAGGTATCCGCACTGTCCATAGCAACATAAATCGGGATATCTCCAATGATCTTGATTCCATTTTCATTTGCATATGCCTTTAACTTCATCCATTGCTCATGGAACTTAAACTGCATATACTGCTGGAATTCAATATCATAATACAGTTCCTCTCTGTAATAATCCATTGCATCTTTCCAACGAAGACGGATATCCTCTGCCCATTTTGTCCACTCTACATTGTCAAATCTTCCTTTCACAGCCATGAACAGTGCATAATCTGACAGCCACCAGCTATTCTCATTCACGAATTTCTGATACTCCGGATTCTCACTGATCTTACTTCTCTCATAAGCCTTTCGAAGCAGTGGATAGCGTCCTTTATAAATCTTCTCGTAATCAATAGAACCCTTTGCTTTTCCCCAGTTTACCTTCTCACATTCTGCACGTGTCAGAACCCCTTCCTCAATCAGTTCATCCAGACTGATAAAGTACGGATTTCCTGCAAATGTAGAAAAAGACTGATACGGAGAATCCCCATAACTGGTCGGTCCAAGCGGGAGAATCTGCCAATAACTCTGGCCTGCTCCTTTGAGCCAATCTACAAATTCATATGCGCTTTTTGAAAAACAACCGATTCCATACTCGGACGGTAAACTACTAATCGGCATTAAAATGCCTGCTGCTCTTTCGCTCATTTTATCTTCCTCCTCTTAATCTTCTACCTCGATCATTACTCCATAATGATCGGATACTACCGGGTAATTCTTTCCATTACATACCACTTTCGATGACTTTACTTTTTTCTGCGTATTACAGAAAATGTAATCCAGACGTTTGGCATCTTTCACTGCTCCACCGCCTTCTCCATCGCGCCATCCATCGATTTCTTCTTCCACTGTAACACCGGAATCTTTCTGTTCTGCATCAACTCTTCTATACATTGCAAGTGCAACACCAAGCAGAAGGCCGGTTGCTCCAATCATCTGTCCGACTTTGAAACGGGCCGGTGTTACTGTTGTGAGCAGAGTCTTATAAGCTTCCATATTTCCTGCATCTTTGTAATTGATCAGATCAGTTACCCATGCAAGCCACAGCGGATCCTGTCCAAATACCTGCTTTCCGGCATTAATTCCTGACTGTACAACCGGCCATACAACTGCAAGAATCAGAGAAATAATTACTGACCATGCGATACATACCATTGGTACGAAGCGTTTTCCATTGAAGAACGATAATGCATCCGGTAATTTGCGGTAATTATAATATTTATTGTAAATAATTCCTCCTTTAGATCTCCCTGCATGCCATCGCATCATGTGGCACGCTTTTTGTTGCATTATTCTGCGCAACCGTTTGCATTAATTATATGTACGTTTTGTACGAAATGCAATTCTATTTATAGATCTATTTTCTATTTCTGCCTTTTGCACAATTTATATGCTCTGTTTTTGTACATTCTCACAACAGTTTCTATGCAAAAAACTATGCAACAGATTTGACATCATTGCGTTCTTTCACTAAAATAGTAGGTGACGAATTTTTTTGAAAATAAAGGAAAATAGGTGTCAGACTCCTGACATCCTCATTTCCTCACAGGAGGGAAAATATGGCAGTAACAATTAAAGATGTGGCCGCTTTGGCAGGTGTATCACCTTCCACTGTCTCCAGAACTTGTAAGAATAACCCATCCATCAGCACAGAAACAAAAGAAAAAGTTCGTAAAGCGATGATCGAACTTGGTTACGAAGTAAACTTTCAGGCCAGCAATCTTGCTTCTCAGTATTCCCGCACGATCGGGATTATCCTTCCGGCATCTGCCCGTGAAGTATATGAGAATGCTTTCTATCTTGAAGCAATTCGCGGCATCAGCCACTACTGTAACCAAAGGCAATACATGTCTACTGTTGTGACAGGTCAAGATGAAGATGAGATCTTAAAAGCGATTCAGTCTATGTCACGAAGTGGAAAAGTAGATGGGTTCATCGTTCTTTATTCTCGAAAGGACGATCCGATTATTGATTATCTCTTCAGCGAAGGGCTTCTTTATATCTTGATTGGAAAAGCAACACAGTACACGAATCAGACATTATATATTGACAATGATAATCTTCTTGCCGGAGAGGACGCGACCGAATATCTCTATCAGCTCGGTCATCGCAAGATTGCTTATCTGGGTTCCGACAGTTCACTGACTTTTGCCGCAGACAGAAAAACCGGTTACCAGATGGCATTGACTAAACACGGAATCCCTTTCCGTCCAGAATACTGCGCGGAAGTTCTGAATGTATCAGGAGATAACACAGAAGCAATTTCTTCTCTGTTACTGCAGGATGAACCGCCAACTGCAATCGTTGTAAGTGATGATATTCTTGCCGTTTCACTTGAAAGAGTGTGTCTACAGAATCATGTTTCCATCCCTGAAGATTTGTCGATCATCTCTTTCAACAACTCTCTGTTTGCAAGATCGACATCTCCACAGCTTACTTCAATTGATATTAATTCTAAGCAGCTGGGTATCGAGGCGGCATCACAGATGATCAATCATATTGAGAATCCAAATCTTGTTGCAACAAAGATTATCGTACCACATCAGCTAATTGAACGCGACAGCTGTTGTAAAATAAATGGATAATAGTTTTGGGAACACTACACCTCTCTATGGTTCTAAGCAATACGCAACGAAGATCACAATACTGATATCTACAAAAAACGGAGAGTTCTGACATTTTTCAATCAGAACTCCCCGCCCCTTTTCACCATTTTAGCATTTATAAGACCTTATATTTTTCAAATATTTCCAAGTACTCCTGCTCAACATCCTTGAATGCTCTCACCGTATAATCAGGTACCATACACGTCTCTGGCTTGTCTCCTTCTGAGTCTTCACCCAGTAAATATTTCATATCATACCACAATACCGCATCATCAATCTCTTTGATCAGCTTCTCTTCCTGCTCATCAAGTGGTGAACCCAGGAACTTGGTATACAAAACATCAAGCAAATGAATTCTCCTGCTCTTTATATACTGTCATAAACTGCTTCAGCGGACGCGGCACGTCTGACATGTAACACTCACTTGCATCATGCAAAAGTGCACCCTCGATCACACGATTGCTGTATCCTCTGGCTGCAGCTTCTTTCGCGCACAGAATGCAATGTTCTCCCACCGACCAGAACGTACTGACCTGGCCGTTCCCCGGCAGATCATCGGAAGTGCATGGGCGATATCTACGATGTTGATCAGCTCCGGATCCGGGTTTATCGGATCAAAATGGTTTCCTGTGTATGTTGTGATGTAACTCATAATAAACTCCTACTCTCTTTAATATAATTCCATAAACTCTCATCTAAATCTATCTCTTCTTTTACTTTGAGACCTTGTCTCATTTATAACTTCTTGGATATCCCTATACGGCACACTTGTAAAAATATCTCTAAGTTCATCTGCCATATCCAATGCCATCGCAATCTTCGTCAATGAAAGTAATGAAATCATTCCTGTCGTCTCAAACCTTTTAATCGAACCATAACTCACACCACTCATAGATGCTAATTTTTCCTGTGAAATTGAACGTCTCTTTCTAATATTGCGCACTCTTTGCGCAAGCTTTTGATCCAGTTCTTCTGCTGTTTCCCATACTAACTGTTGCATTCATCCACCTCACTCTATGGATAATATTTTATCCATTTCAAACCATTTTATGCGTTTTTAGATAATATTTTATCTATTCAAATCATATCACTTTTATCTTTTAATATCAACCAGGCTCTTGCAAAACATCTCCAAAACCTCTAAAATTATTGTATCTGCTAAAACATTTAATTAGGGGAGAATATTTATGAGTATATACGCAATTTACTTCAGTCCAACCGGTGGAACTGAAAAAATAGTTACATTTATAGCTGAACAATTTGGCGAATATCAGAGCATTGATTTATGCGAAAAGACTTCTGATCTAACAAATGATTTTTCCGAAGAAGATCTCTGTATCATCGGAGTTCCTTCCTTCGGTGGACGTGTTCCTGCCATTGCATTAGAAAGAATCAAAGCCCTGAGCGGAAATAATGCAACTGCGATTCTAATCACCGTTTACGGAAACCGTGCTTATGAAGATACATTGATCGAACTTGAAGATACTCTGATTGAAAAAGACTTCACCTGCCAGGCAGCTATTGCGGCTGTCGCAGAACATTCCATCATGCATCAGTTTGCAACCGGAAGGCCTGATCAGAATGATCTTACAGTGCTCTCTGACTTTGTACGGAAAATCAAGGAAAAAGATAACAACTCCATAAAATCCGACCTCTTGCCGGTACATGTTCCGGGCAACAGACCTTACCGCGAATACGGTACGATTCCGCTTATCCCTGGTGCTTCACATACCTGTGGTTCCTGTGGATTGTGCGCAGCGAAATGCCCGTCAGGAGCAATTCCATCTGACAATCCTAAGCAGACTGATAAGGACAAATGTATTTCCTGTATGCGCTGTATCAGCGTCTGTCCAACGCATTCCCGCAAGCTGAATCCACTAATGCTGGCTGCTGCTTCCCAGAAGTTAAAAAAAGCTTGTTCCGGACGAAAAGAAAATGAACTGTTTTTATAAATAAGACTATAAAAATACCCGCTATTTTCATCCTTCTCAAGATAAAATAACGGGTGTTTATAAGTGTTTGCACTATACAACTACTTCTACCAGTGTCTTGTCACCAAATTGGATTTCTTTCAGCCCTGTCTGCTTATTCTTATTGAAATTAAAACTTAGCAAATACCCTTTATCCAGATGATAGTATTCCAAATACTCTGCCAGTTGTTCTTCGCCTCTCTTATTATACTCATTTCCATGCCAGATCTTCAGTTCGATCACATATTGCTTTCCAAGATAATCTACGATTATATCTGTTCGCGTCTGATCTCTTGTCTGTGCTTCAATATAATAATTTCCTGTTCCATTAATAATTGGCTTGAGATACAACAAGAATAGACGCCGTCCATTTTCCTCTACAAATGTATTCGTATTATCTCCATAAATATCATGAAAATGAATCATAAACTTCTCAAGAACCAACTCCATGTCAAGAACTCCGTTTTTGATAAATTGATTCTTGTCACGTTCTCCAGACTGATAGATGATGCTATTTGTCAATTCTTCTGATAAAAATAAATTATATAAACGTGTTTCAAAAATTCGGTTTGCTATCACAACCTGACCATTTTTCTCTTTTATAAATCCGAACATTGTTCCGATATCGATTGCAAAATTATCCGGATTATATGGATATGACTCCCCACGGAACAAAATTGCATACAACATTGCTCTTAGTTCCGGATAATCCGTAATCTTTTTTCGAAGGTCATCAAACAGCGGATTGGCTTCTCGCAATAGTATTTTCACTGCATCAGATACACCTTGTTTTGTCCAATTCTCGCCGCATCGCTCATCTATTAATTTACAAATTTTTGATACCAGATATGGATACCCTGATGTATATTCAAAAATTGTTTTTGCGCACTCCCGGACAAGCATCACACACGAATGTTCATTATTATATTCGTTCAGCATACCTTCGATTTCTTCCACCGTAAAACTCATATCCACCGGAAAGTCTGCTGCGATATTCCATGGACTGTTCATCTGATGTTCGCGGTCTTCTCGGATTCTGTGCTTCAAATTCTTTATATCATAAACTCCGGCCAATATCACAGAGTGAAATGTCGGTCTTGTGTTCCTCTTTAAGAATTTACTTCTGAGCATTCCGAGAAAATCTATAAACACTTTATAATTACTGGCTTGATCCACCTCATCTATAATCAGCACAACCGGAGCCACTGAGTTCTTGCAGATTTCAGAAAGTGTAGCAGATAGACTCATCATATCCTCTATCTTATTTTGCTCTATGTTTTCTTTAATAATCGCCTTCACTGCTTCATCTATTTGTGGAACTTCATCATATCGAATCGCATCATAAAGCAATTCACATATAGTCTTACAGAACTCTACTTCTGTTTCAAATGCTGTTCCTCCAAGCCCTTCAAAGCTAATGAAGAATACTGTATATTGATCAGCGAGATATTTTACCAGCAGATTCAATGTCGTGGTCTTTCCATACTGTCTTGCACGATTTATTACAAAATACTGTTTTTCATCTACCAGCTCTTTAATCTCTGCCAACTTGGAATCAATATTCACCATGTAATGTTCGTCCGGATAACAAACACCATTTACATTAAATTTTCTGCTCATAAATCTCACCTGCTTTCTTTACATATATGCCCGTTCTTTATCTCTAGTATACAAAAAAAGAATCTGAACAACAAGTGAAATGGTTACTGTTCACACGATGTGCGACCAGCAACGCATCTCGCCATTTTAAATCGCCTTTGGCGATGGGGCGAGATGCATTCAAGTCAAAACACGCATCCTCCGTGTCAATCAGCGGAGTGATTGACACGGGAGTGAACAGTAACATGAAATGCACGCTTCAGATTCCTTTTATTTTTCCTATTCGTTATTCTTCATCCTCCAGCTTCACGCACGGCAGATTCCATCTGTAATGCGCTGCTCCGATACGAATCACAAGCACAACCACTGTTCCGATCACAAGTGCCGGAATTTGCCCCCAACTTCTGTACGCCAGCACACAGCAGATTGCCCCCGCAATCGATGCACAAGCATACACATGCTTTACAAAAATATATGGTGGAACCCCTGCCATCACATCTCGTAGAAGTCCTCCTCCAACACCGGTCAGCACTCCAAGGAAACTTAAGAAAAACATATTGTCATGATATCCTGCTGTCCATCCTGTGGATACTCCGACTGCTGTAAAGATCCCAAGTCCGACCGAATCCATCAGGAACATTAGTCCTGCATAGAGTGCCTGGTATTTGCTATGCACCAGTCTCTTATTAATAGAAAGTAAGAGAAATGGCGCTAATGCAGAAATCACTGCCACTTCTACATAAATCGGCTCCACAAATGCGCTCGGTGTCTTCCCCAAAATCACATCACGCATCATTCCGCCTCCTACCGCGGTCACCACACCAAGCACCAACACACCGAAAATATCCATCTTTCGCCGGATACCAACCATTGCCCCCGAAATTGAAAATGCGATCGTTCCGATCAACTCGATGATCAAAACGATCAATGTCTGTAAATCCATATTGTTTCTTCCCCATTTCTATACCGATATTTCGACTAATATCAGTAGTTTCTGTTTGAAATTTTATCATAAAGGATTCGCATTTTCAATAATGTTACACATGTTTTGATTCCTTTTTAATTTCGTCATTTTTCTTCTGAAGCATCCTTCCGAAACACTCATTTCCGCCATTTTCACAACAATTCTCTGAATATTCCCGCTATACAACCTTAATTTTTTCATTTATCACACCTTTTTCAACCTTCAAAACCTTAATTTTTCACCCTACAATTCTCCCTGCTTTTTCCTTCCACTTGACACCGGGTGCTATAGTGTAACTGTAGCAAAGAAAAAGAACACTTAACAAAACCTACTTATTATTTTGACAAGTTGAAGGCTGCTAAGCGAATTCAGTAATTTGGAGGAAAAGATAAATGAATACTTTAAAAGCTGAAAAAAGAGACATGTCAATCAAAGCAAAAAAATTAAGACGCGAAGGATTTGTAACAGGAAACCTGTTTGGTCGTGAACTGGAAGATTCTATTCCACTGAAATTTGATAAAGCAGAAATAGAAAAACTTCTGAAAGTCGAGAGCAAAGGTGGTCAGGTTATGCTAGAAGTTGCCGGCAAGACTTATGACGCTCTGATCAAGGAAGTTGATTACAATCCTTTGAAAGGTTATGTAGATGAAATAGATTTTCAGGCACTGGTAAGCAATGAGAAGGTTCACTCTGTAGCAGAGATTCACCTTGTAAACCTCGAGAAACTGTCTTCAGGAGTACCACAGCAGATGCTTCAGGAGATTTCCTTCAAGGCTCTTCCTGCCGCATTGGTAGAGAAAGTCGAAGTTGATGTTGGACCTCTGAAAATCGGGGACACAATTCGTGTTGCTGATCTCCCAATTGCCAAAGACAAAGATGTTGATCTTATGACAGATCTTGATGCAACAGTAGTTACTATCACAGAAGTACACGTAAAAGCTTCTGATCTTACTTCAGATGAAGAGGAAGAAGAAGCCGCAGAATAATTTTAACTTAACAAGCGACAGGCGCAGAGCTTCATAATTGATTCCCTGCGCCTGTTTTTTGCTTTCACTTTTACATTGCTATCTTCCCTTGTTTCTTCCACTTCCGTGTCACATAGATATAATACGGAATCAGTGGAATCAATGCGGAGATCCATGCTGCCGGGTCTGACAGACACACTCCTGCAAAGCTTGTTTTTCCTGCCACAAGAACTACAATTGCAGATCTCGCCGCAAGTTCAAACACTCCTCCGAGCATCGGCACAAGTCCATATCCAAGTCCTTGCAGGGTATTCCTATATAGGAAGATACTTCCCAGGAATGGATAACACCAGAATACCGTATGGAAATACAGCACAGATACTTCAATAACTTTCGTCTCTGATGGGCTGATAAAAAGGTATGTCAGATATTTACTAAAGAAAAATACCAGTATCATCGCAATTACGCTGTAAGCCAGAATCATAATCTGTGTACAGCGCACACCTTGTCGTACACGGTCTACTTTTCCAGCTCCCCAGTTCTGTCCCACATAAGTTGCAATCGTTGCACCGAAAGCAACGAATACTGTGCAGATTACATTCTGAATCTTTGCTGCCGCAGAGAAACCAGCCATATAATCTTCCCCGTAAACATTTACAGCACCCTGTACAATAATTGTTCCGATCGCTGTAATAGAAAACTGTAATGCCATCGGAACTCCAAGAGCCATCAATTTTCCGCAAGCTGGAAGAGAAAATCTGAAATTCTCTTTTTTAAGATGCAGAATAGGGAACTTCTTCACGATATATATAAAGCAGAGTACTGCTGAGATTCCCTGTGCGATAACGGTCGCATAGGCACATCCTTCTACACCCATGCCGCCATAAATAATGAACGCCACATCAAGTCCTACATTGATTACTGCTGAAATAATCAAAAAATACAATGGGGATTTCGAATCACCCAGTGCACGCAGAAATGCAGCCAGCGCATTATACGCTGCCGTTACAATCAGACCCGCATAAATAATTCCCATATATGCCTTTACGTCCGGCATAATGCTATCCTTATAATTCATCAAACGTAAGATTGGCTCATTTGCAATTCCAAGACCAATCGTCATAAGCACAGCCCAGCCAGCAGAAAGGTAAATAGACATCGCCACATAATGCCGCATCCTCTCATATTCTTTCGCGCCAAACCACTGTGACACCAAAATAGCAAATCCACTACTCAGACCATTCAGCCAGCCTGTCACAAAGAACATTAAGGATCCCGTACTTCCAATTGCAGCCAGTGCTCTTACACCAAGAAACTGTCCTGCTATGATTGAATCAGCAATGTTGTAAAACTGCTGAAATATATTTCCCAAAAACATCGGTATCATAAACTGCATGATCAGACGGGCCGGGCTTCCGGTCGTCATATCATGAATCGTTGTGTTTTTCATTGTTGCATTGTCACTCATACTGTCATTATTTCCTCCAATTCATTACATCCCTCACCGATTTTTGTCGGTTATTCATTCTTTTCTGCACCTTCAAGTCTCGCACCTTCCATCATGGCCAGAACAAACTCTTTCATCTCCTGCGCATCCCAGATCTCCGGAACCGGATAAACCGGATTCGCCTCTTTCTGTGCCCATTTTACAATCTGGTTCACGTCTTCTTCCCGGATCATATCCGGATATTTCGGAATTCCAAGTTTCTCTTTTAACTCTTCCATCCACTGGAGAAATGTTTCGGCACGAACTTCGGCTGAGATCATACCGTCCGGTGTATCTACTTCCATCGCACAGATATCACACAAATCCGCAAGCTTATCATACACAGAAGAGCCATAGGCACGCATCACATGCGGAAGCAGAATTGCCATCACAAGCCCGTGAGGCACTCCATAGAGCCCGCTGAGCGCATGGCCAATTGCATGAACATAACCCACACTTCCCCTTGTAAATGCGCGTCCTGCATGAAATGCAGCCTCCTGCATATCCTGTCTCGCTTGTAGATTTGTCCCGTCTTCATATGCTATCAGAAGACTTTCATGAATCAATCGCACTGCCTTACTACACATCAGACGCTCAAAATCACTGTTATATGTATCATTCGTGTATGCTTCCACTGCATGACACAGCGCATCCATTCCTGTCTGTGCTGTTACCTGTGGTGGCAGTCCTACTGTAAGGCACGGATCAAGTACTGCAAAGCGTGGCATCAATTGCAAATCATTGATTGATGCTTTATGATGTGTCTGAACCTCGGTAATCACCGCTGCAATCGTTGCCTCAGACCCGCTGCCTGAAGTTGTAGGCACGGCGAAGATTACAGGAATCGGACGTAGCACACGGAAAAGTCCCTGTAAATTCCGAACTGCTTTCTTCGGTCTCGCAACTCTGGCTCCGATCCCTTTTGCACAATCCATCACACTTCCGCCACCAAATGCGATCATGCAGTCACACTTTTCTCCAAGAAATATTCCTACTCCATTTTCAACTTCTTCGTCCGTAGGATTCTGAGAAATGCCGTCAAAGATAACATATTCCAACTTCTTCTCTTTCATCTCTTCCAGTAGTTCATTAAGAAGCCCCCTCGCACGGATCTTCGGTCCTGTTACAATTAATACTTTATGAAATCCTCTATCTCGAACCGCCTCTGGCAGCTTCTTCACTGCTCCTGATCCACTGAGCATTTTCGGTGAACGCCACGGAAGTGCAGCCATCAAAAGCTTCGCCCCCGCCTGATATACTCTGCAATATTTTTTCATTAAAACTGATTTCACATTTGCTTTCATCTCACACCTGCCATTTTCATGAATACTGTGATTTGTATTTTGCCACACTCCTGCTTTGAAATCAATCAATTCTTTCTATATTAAAGGAATTTTTTTAATGTTCCTTTTCACTTGTATATAATAATGCCTAAAAATCTGTCTGATTTTCCTTATTTTCTTTTTTGTGAAAAATGCCAAATGATTTTCGATAAATTTTTCCATTATTTTGCTATTTTTTATTTTTCTATACAAAATCCTAGCAATATCGCACAAAAAAGAGTATACTAAAGAAGTAGTATTATGAAAGAGAGGGCTTTTTATGAAACACGATAATATATTGGCTATGATCTTAGCCGGAGGTCGAGGAACCCGCCTCCATGATTTGACAAAAAAAGTGGCTAAACCAGCCGTTTCATATGGCGGAAAATACCGCATTATTGATTTCCCACTTAGTAACTGCGCAAACAGCGGAATTGACGTTGTAGGTGTTCTGACACAGTACGAATCCGTACTTCTGAACAGCTATGCAGCAGCAGGCAGAAGATGGGGACTTGATGCGAAGGACAGTGGAGTTTATGTGCTTCCACCACGTGAGAAAGCTGATGCGAACCTTGATGTATACAGAGGAACAGCTGACGCTATTTCCCAGAATATTGACTTTATAGATACATACTCCCCAGACTATCTGCTGATCCTCTCCGGAGACCACATCTATAAGATGAATTACGACAAGATGCTCGAGTATCATAAACAGAACAACGCAGATGCAACGATTGCCGTTATCGAAGTTCCTATGAAGGAAGCAAGCCGTTTTGGTATTATGAATACAGATGAAACAGGACATATCGTTGAATTTGAAGAGAAGCCTGAGCATCCAAAGAGCAACCTCGCTTCCATGGGTATTTATATCTTCAACTGGAAGCTTCTTCGCAAGATGCTTCTTGCAGATATGAAGAACGCAGATTCTAACCATGATTTTGGTAAAGATATCATTCCTACTATGCTGAATGATGGCAAAAACTTATATGCATACAAGTTTAATGGATATTGGAAAGATGTTGGAACAATTGATTCACTCTGGGAAGCTAATATGGATCTTCTTGATAAGAACAATAAGCTTGATCTGAATGACCCAAACTGGAAGATCTATACAGAAGATGCAACTGCACTTCCACAGTATATCGGAGCTGATGCAGTTGTAGAAAGAGCCTTCATTACACAGGGATGTGTCGTTGATGGTACAGTTAAGAATTCTGTTCTGTTCACTGGTGCGAAAGTTGCTGCCGGTGCAAAAGTCATTGATAGTGTCCTCATGCCGGGTGCTGAGGTTGCAGAAGGTGCCGTTGTTACACGTGCTCTTGTTGCCGATGGCATTAAGATTGGAAAGAACGCTGTTGTCGGAGACGCAGCCAGCGAGAATATCGAGCTCGTTGCAAAACGAGTAAAGGGGGACGAATAAGATGAGTAAAGCTTTTGGAATTATCAACTTTGCAGGAAACAACATACAGGTAAATGACATGCAGGCATACCGTCCGATCGGTGCCTTCTCCTTCCTCGGAAGATATCGTGTGATCGACTTTCCGATTTCTAACATGAGTAACAGTGGAATTGATGTAATGCAGGTTTATGTTCGCAGAAAACCTCGTTCTCTCGTAGAACACATCGGAACAGGACGTCATTACAATATCAACTCCAAACGTGGTAAACTGATTACTCTCTTCCAGGAGAGCAACATTGACAACGGTATTTACAACACAGATATCGCTGCTTACATGGAAAACCTTGACTGCTTCGATGAGATCAACTCTGAGTATGTTGTGATCGCGCCTAGCTACATGGTTTACACAGCTGATTACAGTGCATTCCTCAAGACACATATTGACTCCGGTGCTGACATCACTCTGATGTATCATTCTGTTGACAATGCGAAGGATCATTTCCCGAACTGTCAGACACTGAACATTAACAAGCAGAAAGGTGTTCTCTCCATGGAGCCAAACCTTGGAAATGCTAAGAACAGAAACATCTTCATGGATACTTATGTAATGAAGAAAGACCTGTTCCTTGACCTGGTTCAGAAGGCACACAAACTTTCCTCCATGTACACACTGGCTGATATCGTGAATGAGTCTTGTGAGGAACTTGATGTTCGCGCATATCCACATCGTGGATACTTTGCAACAATCTCAGACTTCAATAGTTACTATGAAGCAAACCTTGAACTGATCGACCTGAAAAAAGCAACAGATCTGTTCCATGATAACTGGCCGATTTATACACGCACAAACGACTCTTGCCCGACACAGTATTTCGAAGGTAGCAAGGTTACATCCTCTGTTATTTCCAACGGATGTCTGATCGAAGGAACTGTTGAGAACTGTGTTATCGGACGTGGATGTACAATCAAAGAGGGCGCTGTTATTAAGAATTGTGTCATCGGTGCAGACGTGGTTATCGGAAAAGGTGTTCATGCTGAGAACCTTGTGATCGACAAACATGCACGCCTGATTCGTGGTAAGCGTATTATCGCATCCCCTGATAAACCGGGATACATCAAACGTGGTGACAGACTGTAAGCTTAAAATCATTTTTTACAGAATCTTATAGGAAAACAATTTTCCCATAAATATGTGTCGTTAATACATATACATAAAAACCGGAAAGTAAAAGATAAATTTAAATTCTTTTACTTTCCGGTTTTTCAGTTTATACTCAAATTTGATTTACATTTTTATTTGCGTCATCTTTTACTTACGGTTCTTTTTGTAAATAATTGCAAGTCCTTTCAGGAGCAGATCATCGTCCAGGATAATCTCTCTTCTACAATGAGGGACTATCTTCTTCGCCAGTCCGCCTGTCGCGATCACAGTTGCCTCTCCGCCAAGCTGTTCCTGCAGACGATCAATAATTCCATCCATTGCGGCAGCGCTACTGTAGATCAGACCACTCTTCATACACTCTGTAGTATTCTTTCCAATCATATGCTCCGGTGCTTCAATACTGATTCCGCCAAGCTGAGATGCATGAGCTGTCAGAGAATCCAGAGAAACTCCGATTCCAGGATAAATCATGCCTCCGATATAATTCTTATTTTATCAATCACACAGACTGTATTGGCTGTCCCAAGATCAAAGATTAGAAGTGGAGCCGGATACTCAACAATTGCTGCAACAGAATCGACCACCAGATCACTTCCCAACTGTGCAGGGTTATCGATTCGAATGTTCAATCCTGTCTTAATTCCGGCTCCCACAACAAGAACATTCTTCTTCAGGATCTTCTCTACCGCCAGCTTCACGATGGTTGTAATCTGCGGCACGACAGAAGAAATGATTCCGCCTTCGATTTCATCTCTATGAATATGATAAATATCAAGTACATTCTTAATATCGATTGCATACTCTAACTCTGTCTTCGTACGAACAGTTGACAAACGTTCTACAAAAAGAGTTTTATCTCCATCAATACAGCCCAATACAATATTTGTATTTCCAATGTCTATTGTCAGTATCATCTTTTAAACTTCCCCTCTCTGTGCCAGAATCTGATCAAGGATTCGATCTGCTGTTTCCTCTTTTGTCAGCTTGCCGAGCTCTTTTTCAAAATCTTCTGTGATCACTGTGACCACATTCGTATTCCCGCCAAACCCGGCGCCTTCCATTTTCAAACTGTTTGCTATAATCATGTCCAGGTTCTTTTTCTTCAGCTTCTTTCTGGAATTCTCGAGCATATTTTCTGTTTCCATAGAAAATCCACAGAGAAATTGATCTTTTGTTTTATGCGCTCCAAGATACGCAAGAATATCATCTGTGCGTTCCATTTCAAGTGCCAGATCGTCATCCTTTTTCTTCACCTTTTCATCACTGACATAGCGAGGTCTATAATCCGCAACTGCTGCTGCCTTAATAATAATATCCTGTTCTTCGGCCCGTCCTGTCACTTCTTCAAACATTTCTCTCGCCGTTGTGATTGGAACAACATTTACAAAATGTGGCTTCTCAATAGAGGTCGGTCCTGTGACAAGTGTAACATCCGCTCCACGCTGCATACATACCTTTGCAATCGCATACCCCATCTTTCCGGTAGAATGATTCGTAATATAGCGTACAGGATCAACGGACTCCTGTGTAGGACCTGCTGTAACCAGAACATGCAGTCCTTTCATATCCTTTTCTCTTGCGATTTCCCGCAAAATATATTCAAGCAAAAGCTCCGGTTCCGGCATTTTCCCTGCTCCTGTATCTCCACAGGCAAGATAACCAACCGCCGGGCTGATCACTTCATAATTATAATGCTCCAGCACCTTCAGATTATCCTGAACGATTGGATTCTCAAACATATTCGTATTCATTGCAGGAGCAACGATCTTCTTACATTTGCACGCCATGATTGTTGTTGTCAGCATGTCATCCGCAATGCCATGAGCAATCTTCCCAATCACATTCGCACTTGCCGGTGCCAACATAACTACGTCCGCTTTCTTCGCTAATGATACATGTTCTACACTATATTGAAAATTCCGGTCAAATGTATCTACAAGACACTTATTTCCTGTCAGTGTCTCAAATGTGATCGGATTAATAAAATTTGTCGCATTTTCTGTCATAAGCACATGCACATCTGCATGCAATTTCTTCAGCGCACTTGCAAGTGACGCAATTTTATATGCTGCAATACTTCCTGTCACTCCAAGAAGTACAGTTTTTCCCTTTAACATGAGTACATTTTTCCTTTCTGTTAAACTCTTTTTTTAGTTTAGCACAACAAATATTCTTAGAAAAGTCCTTTACCGTTATGTTTTTCACAAAATACCGTATAATTTTGTATTTTATCCACATTCTATATAAAGAAACCCACATTCTTTTCTTATAACTGATGCACGTATTCCATCTTTGATATTATTTCGTAACAAATAACGCACCATAAAAAGGAGGATTTCATCATGGATGAACAAACACGAAAACTATATGAAGAATGCAACACTGGATGTCAGATGGCAATCGAAAGTATGCAGCAAATCAAAGATTTCACCCAAGATACAACCTTATTCCAATTAATTGAAAAATACATTGATCGTCATTCTCGATTAGGCGGTAATGCAAAAGACCACCTGATTGATTCGGGAAATGAAGTTAAAACTCCGGGAATGATGGCTTCCGCATTTTCCTGGTTCAGCACAGAACTTAAACTGAATCTGAATGATGATAACTCCAAAATTGCAAAACTTCTGATTGATGGATGCAGTATGGGAATTAAAACACTCGGAGAACGTGCCAATACATTGAACAGGGCTGACAAATCTGCCGATGCACTGGCAAGAAAAATTATCAAAACAGAAGAAGAAATGATACGAGAATTAGAATCATTTTTATAAAATTTGCTTTCTCTTATCTGTAATGTTAGTATAGTGATATTAAGTTATTAACATTACAGATAAGGAGCATTCTATGCTGAAATCATATATTGCATTTGACCTGGAGACAACCGGGCTAAGTCCTCAGGAACATGAAATTATAGAGATTGGTGCCCTCAAAGTCCGGGAAGGAAAGGTCGTTGACCGTTTTATGGAATTCGTCCATCCAGACAAACCGATCACACCGATGATCACCAACATCACACATATCACAAATGATATGGTTGCAGGAGCAAGATCCTGCCCGGAAGTCATCCACGATTTTCTCTCCTTTTGTGAAGATGACGTGCTGATCGGACACAACGTCATGTTTGACTATAGCTTTGTAAAATGCAGTGCAGTCAGAGAAGGTCTTACATTTGAAAAATGGGGATCGATACTTTAAAAATTGCCCGCAAAGTACATAAAGACTTTGAGTCTAAAAGTCTCGGTGCGTTATGCGACTATTATCATATTGAGAATCCTGCTGCTCACCGCGCATACTATGATGCACTCGCAACCGCAAAGCTTTATCAGACACTGGCACACTATTTTGAGTCACAGGATCCGAAAGTGTTCCAGCCTCTTCAACTTCAATATAAATTAAAAAAGTGCAGCCTGCCACACCAAAGCAGATTGCACTTTTAGAACGTCTGACGGAACAGAAAGAACTGATACCTGACTGGGATACAGCTACGCTGACAAGAAGCGAAGCCTCCCGGATCATTGACAGGCTTTTGAAATCTTAATCTTCCTGAAGTCTCTGTACCATTGCCCAGATCGCATTTGCTGAATTGAAGTTCACCGGCATCATCTCAGAGGCTTCAATGCTGATATCAAATGCATCCTCCAGCTCTGATACAAGTGTGATGATCGCGAAAGAATCAAGAAGCTGATCATCGATCAGAGCTGTCTCGTTCTCGTAGTCAATACTATCATCAATCTCATTTAAAATCTCTAATAATTCTTCCATTTTTTCTTCCTCTTTTTCTATTATTTTGAATTTCATTATATCCTACGTTATATCACAAATATCTTTTTATGACAACTGTTCTACCATGTTCAATTCATAAGTTTCCTGCTGTACTCTTGCCTGAATCCATCCTTCTTCCTCACTGTAAAGTACAACTCCCGGAAGTTCATGACTCAAGAATAATGCCATTCCTTCCATCGCTGAATATGCACCGGTTCTCTCAAACACAAGGATACTGCCTTTTTCCAAACCTCTCAAGGTAATTTCATTGCATAAAACATCATTCAATGTACATAAGGATCCACAGACTTTCCATGTCTTATCCTCTGTATTCTTGTCCTCAGAGTCTTCCGCATCCTTCATTGAAACTTCTTTCGGAAGTACCTTCACATATGGCTCATACATTCCCTTAATCTGTCCGTCGTAATTAATCTGATGACAGCCTCCATCAACAATGCAATAATGAATTCCATCACTTGTCTTTGTATCTTCCACTTTGGTTAAATAATAGCCACACATTGCAGCCAGCGCACGCCCCAGCTCTACTGTTACATGCCCCTTCCACTGCATAGCCTTCACAGCGTCCTGAAGCCCCTTTAGACCAGCTTCCTCAAAGGTCTCTGCCGTTTTATCGCGGAAATACGGAACTGCCGTTCCAGAGCCATATTCAAGACATTTCACATCAATCTGTTCTTCTGCCGCCTTCTTTAAAAATTCATCCAAATATGTCAGTTCTTTCTGATGACGCTTCAGATTCTTCTTCTGTGTTCCTGAGAAATAATGGATTCCCTCAGCCTCGATTCCCGGAAGTTCCTTTGCCTTTTTCAGAATTTCTAATACCGTATCTTCGTCCATTCCGAACTGATTTCCACTTGTAAGTCGCGGATACAATCTGAGAATACCATCCTCCGGATGTTCCTCGCTCCATTCCACAAAATATTGGAAATGCAGTGGGGATTCAACCGTATATGCACATCTATTTCCACAATATGCAAGTATCTCCCGAATATCATCTCGTTTTTTCATAACACCTGAAATAAACAACTTTTCCGGTGAAACTTGCAGTTTCCTGCAGATTCGGAATTCTCCCATAGAGCAGACCTCGATTCGGTCTGACCACTGAGCCATATATCCTGTCAGAAATGGATTCGCCTTCATTGCATAACAAAGGTTGATCTCCGGACCAAATCCCGCACGAATACGTTCTGTCTGTTCTTTTAAGATATCCAGATCAAACACATAAAGGGGCGTTCCATACTTTCTAAACGCCTCTTGAAGCAGTTCTTCTCTCATAACATTTATCCTTTCCCCTTATTCTTTTTCCTGTGATTAATTTTAAGACATCACATTCTATTTTTTCCATAATTCTTAAAATAATTACGGTCTGTCTTGCCATTCTTGTTCAACGGCATCTCATCTACCTGAATCAATTTTGTCGGAACCATATAGACCGGAAGTTTTTCCTTCATCTGTTTTCTGACATCTGAGGCTGCTTTCTCTCCAAGATAAAATCCCATAATACGATTTTTCTCCATATCAAAGACACAGCAGCTCTTCTCCACTCCATCAAGTGCTGTCATAGAACGCTCAATTTCCTCCAGCTCAATCCGGTGTCCCATATGTTTGATCTGGAAATCTTTTCTTCCTGCAAATACGATATTTCCTTCTTCGTCATAACTTCCAAGATCTCCGGTTCGAT
>ENA-OUNH01000059-OUNH01000059.1-human-gut-metagenome-genome-assembly--contig:-NODE-59-length-42701-cov-4.078733_pt1 | contig 42701 bp, 37 predicted proteins | sample MGYA00242806_ERZ504814 | MGnify/ENA primary metagenome ERZ504814 (study PRJEB26092, sample SAMD00036389) | human gut metagenome | host: Homo sapiens | study: EMG produced TPA metagenomics assembly of...
TATGTATGTCGTAGAGTGTGACAGGTAAATAGTTCAAATATCTTCGGCTCTCTCTTTTCTTCCTTTGCCAGTTCAATCTCTATCACATTGATTTTCGCTACATAGTCTTTGATTGCACTATTGACGTTGTAATAGTAAACTGGCGAACCGTCTGAACAAGTAAATACCAAATTTTGAAATTCTTTGTGTTGTTTCCATATTGAGCGTTTCCACATCTTCTGTTCTGTCTGCTTTATCTTCTGATTTTGCAAAATCTCATACACTTCATCTGTCATAGGAATCACACGATTGCTTGATATGGTTTTGGCAGTTGTGTAGAAAAACTTTGAACCCTCGACGGGACTAGAAGCCTTTGAATAATGAATTGTCTTATTGATTGTAATTTCTCTTTTTTCAAAGTCACAATCTTCCCATTTCAGCCCAAGCACTTCTCCAATCCGACAACCTGTTGTCACAGCAAATTTCAAAACATTGATGTGTATGTAGGAAGAAGCAAATGTAAAGAATTTTTCCTGTTCCTCTCTTGTTAATACACGCCTTTCCTTTTTCACTTCTTTTGGCATTTCCACACCGATACATGGATTTTTTCTAATATATTCACTCAATACTGCTTTATCAAACATATCACTCAGCATAAATCTGATGTTCGACACCGTTCCATGTGCAAGACCGCTATCTATCAATTCATTTATGAATTTTTGAACATGATATGTTTTAATGTCCTGCAAATACATCTTTCCGATAGAGTTCTTCACTCTTGCGTTATAGTAACTGTGATTTTTATATATCGTAGTCATTTTAACTGTTTTCTTCTTATACAACTCCGTCCACGTTACATACCATGCGTTTAAAGTGATACTTTCGCCGTTGCCATTCAAACCATGTTCATCTTCATAAACCGCTTCTCGCAACTTCCGTTTTAATTCATTCAGTTTAAAATCATAAAGCGTTTTACGTTTTCCTGTTTTGCTTGTAAATCTTGCAATATAGCGTCCATCTGCTCTCTGTGAAATTCCCTTACCGAGTTCTTTTCCTTTTAAATCTTTACCCATACCAACTTTCCTTTCTTCTACTGAAAGAAATATGGTAAAGTAAATATTTCAATTTTCATTATATCCACACCCCATTTTCTTTTCAAGCCCTTTTGCATTGATATTCCAGCCATTCATCAAGTAATTTCTTATTTGCATACAACCGATTACCAATGCGTACTGTAAATCTATTTTTCGGATTGTTCAACAGTTCTCTTGCCTTTGTTTTCCCAATCCCCATATACTCACAAAATTCATTTATATTTAGTAATGCTTTATCGATACGATTACCCCCTTTCGCCTAATTTTCTTGCTTTTATGTAATCATCATACAACTGCTTCTGTGTGATATTCATTTCTCCATTTTTTACAAGATTACCGATATAATCTCTCTGCTCTATCTTCCCAACCTCTGCAAACAGTTTCAAAGACGGGGCAACATACTTTTCTAACCACTCCCACACCTTTTGCAAACTTTTCTTCTGTGGCTGTATGGTAAGTTTCACCTTGCCTATATCTTTCATCAGTTCCGCCCACGCTTGATAGGTTGGATAAAGCCTTTTTCGTGTTGTCGTGCTGTCTGTCGGCTTTTCTAAAAATCGTATTTTGCTATTTAATACTTCCATTGCCAGTCCTGCCACATCTCTATATCTCAATAATGCCTGTACTACACTTACCGCCATTTCCTGCCGAAATCTCAACTCATATCTATTCCAATTTTCGTCTAATTCTGTTCCATACTTTTTATTCTGTTCATATCCCTTTTCATAAAATACCAATCTCAAATTACTGGCTGAACTGCCGAGATAAAGACTACCACCTTTACTCTGAAACACTTCTTCTTTCAGTTCCCCCGAGTCGTGAAAATCTATCTCCCTTAGTTTTGTGGAAAGCAATCCCTCTTTTGTCCGTACAATCAAATCGGGAATACTCAAATAAGGTTTTCTATCATCTATCGCCAAATCAATCCGAGGAAAGTTGATGTGATACTGACAAACTCTGTTTAAGAAATCAAACCATGTTTCCTCATTGAGTTGTAAAAATTTTCATAGTTGCGACAACCTTTCCCACTCATTAAAATCTGAAAGCCTTGATACTGTGCATTTCCTGTCGGCTTTAGCACCTTGATATTAGCGAAGATAGCCACAACCTCATGTCCTGCAATCCCCTTTTCATAGCCTGTTACCGTCATAAGTTCCATAGGTATTCTCAACACATCTTCTATGACTGCTTCTAACGGAACTTCCTTAATCGTTATCTGACACCAATCTATCAAAGCACTTAATTCTTCTTTCTGTCGTATTACTCCCCTGTTAGTGTAGGGGAGTTCTGGAAGAAAACTTCCGCTTCTTTCTTCCAAATTTATCAAACCTCCTTATCTGCAACGGCGTTGCCATTGCCCTGCCCTCAACCTGCCGTTTGGTACGTCAGAACGAGGACAGGAACTTTGACCGCCTACATATTTTTGTTTGGAACAGGGCGGATACCCTTACAGGTAATCTTCTCCACTAATACAGGGAAATTTCCTCTCTGCACATAAGGGGCATAAACTGGTTCTTCCAGTTCCACCACAGCATAAGGCTCAATCTTCGGAAGTTCCGTTGCTTCCAAGCGAATATCCACGCTGTTTCCAAGTTTCATGCTTCCAAGATGAAGTTTTAAGGCTTCCACTTCCTCTGTTTTCTTCTTACTGTCTTTATCATAGCGGTAACAGTTATCCGCACCCATAAAGCGAAGTTCTCCAAATGCTTCTTTTACCTGTTCTTTTGTCAATGTAATCTGCATACACATTCCTTTCTCCCCGTTGAACCGATAGGTCAGTTTCTCATATTTTCATTTTCCTATTACGACGCCGTTTATTGTTCAGTTTTTTCTGAACTTAATTGTATATTAGCACAGGCATATTCGTTTTGCAATAGAAAGTTTAGTTTTTTATAAACTTTTTGTTTTCTTTTTTCTGAACTTGTGGTATAGTGTCCTTAGACGATAAGATATGAGAAGTTATAACGAGATATGGAAAGAGAGGGTTTTTCAGATGAATACAATCGCAGAACGGATTAAATTTGCCATGAGAGCAAAAAATAAAAACAGGTGGACATAGTCAAAGATACAGGTATCAGCAAAGGGGCGTTCAGTTCCTATCTTTCGGGACAATACAATCCAAAAGCCGATAAAATGGAATTGATTGCCGACTCCTTAGATGTAGACTTGCGGTGGCTTTACGGAGAAAATGTACCTATGGAACATACAAGTAAGAATAACAATGCCCTGCAATATGTCTTTTATAACAACTCCTGCTCCGAGTATCTTCTTGATAATTTAGACGATATCTATATTGCCATGATGACCCAATATGCCGCCCTTATTCCACGCTTTTATGTTCTTGTCAATCGTGCTGGAAATGCAATGCACCTATTACCTTTATTTTTGAAAGAAGATAGTTCCGAGTTCTACGAATGTCCGTCTGATTTCTTCTATTCCGACAGGCATACTATTTTTACAAGAGATTTTGAAAGTATTCACATGGTATTAACAACCGCCACGATTTACTATTACGGAATTGATACAAAAACTTATGAACCGAAAGTTACCAAACTTGCCTACTCACAGACTGACGATTGCTTTTATATTGACAATGAAGTACATGATTGTCATATCAAAGCATTTGAAAAAGAAGTGGTAAAAGAAGCACTTTACTTAAAACACAACGCCCAGTAACAGACAAGAGGACTTGCAAGGTTTCTGACCTTTCAAGTCCTCTGCTGTATCATGGTTCTGTTGGCTGTGTCCGTTCCGTCAAGGACTGCCCTACGGCGTATCGGCTACGCCTTGTTCCTTGACCTCACTACATTTCTCTCAACTTTTTAGAAACTATGAAATTACAAAGAAATGCTACCGCTACAATAATAAAGCAAATGATTGTACACCATACAGGTACTCTCATATCTAATTGCACTCGTAACAAAATCGTGATTGCTAAAAATACAGCTCCCACAATTTGTATAAAGTCTAATATCTTTTTTTGAAGTGTCTGTAAATGCTGCTTGTCTTTTATTCTTTCAGATTTCCATATTCCATAATTTACTTGCATATCATTTACATCTTCATCTGATATAAGTTCGTCCATACTTACATCTAGTTCTAATGCCAGTTTTTTTGCCGTAATCAAATCTGGGCATCTTGAACCATTTTCCCAACGACAAACTGTCTGCCTTGAAACATATAACTTTATCTGCAAGTTGTTGTTTGAGTGAGATTTTTTTTCTTCTCTGAATTTTTTGATGTTATCATGTAATGCCATACTCCATACCTCTCTTTCATTCACATCATATAACGATAGAACCCAAAATAAAAGTACCAGTATGTATTTCCTTTGTTTCCATTTTGGTAACATCTGTTTTTATTAAACTTTTACTCTTGTGTAACTTCATCAGTAAATACTTCTTTTTCAATATCTTTCAAAACACTCAAAATTTGCTGACATTTTTTCTCTTTATTGTTCATAGCAATCCCTTTATATGCTATATAAATTATTGCAAAAAATGAAATAATTCCTATAAGCCACGAAAAATTTGCTGCATTTTTATTTACAAGTTCCTCGGGCAGTACGCTAAATATAAATGCAGCAAAAGACAATATAACTGTTGTTACTACAACATTAACATTAAGTACTTCATAACTTTCGCAAACCATTTTATATGCATTTAAATTTTCACGATTATTGTTTATTTCTCTTATTAATTCCAACTTAATATGTTTGTAATGTTCCGGATCATATGATACCCACTTTTTTTGATAAATATCTTCTATACTTTTCATATCTTCTCCTTCGCAAAATCAGTTGTAAAAAATGGCACAGCAAAAACAAATAATACCTCCATGCCATCTACAAAGTCCCATTTAACTTTTACTTCTCTGCATAACTATTTCTGACCTTTTCAATTTTAGTTCGTCCATGAGGATTGTTTCCATACCCATCAATTATATCAGCGTCATATTTATCTCCCAAAATCGGTTTTAATCGATTATTATACCAATCCGTCATACTTGTATTGGACGCCGCTTTCCGATCATAAGCATATTCTTCAAACTCTTCGTTTTTACGCGCTCTTATCACAACTCGAATTTCCTCCTTTTCAAAAATTTGTCTTTCTAAATCTGTTGCTGAAATTTTTGACATATCTTTATCCTCCACTTATTTTCTTATTATTATAGGCTTATTTCATCGCTAAATCAACTCTATTTTGATGTTGTTTTAAAAAATATAAAATGACGTAGATAATGTTTTCACTACCTACGCCATTTCTCATTACATCTTTGAAATATTTACTCCATTTTCTTTCAACTTTTACTCCAAATTTACTCCATCTTAAAAATCTGTTACGATATTTTGCGGTATTCTACGATACCTTTTTTTGAAGAAAAATGTCTGTAACCCTTGATTTCAAGCCAACTTTTCAATATTTCCAAGCACTTTATTCTGTTGTGAGATTTTCTCTCAAATTATTTCATTACAATGTTAATAATCTTCTTCGGAACATAAATCTCCTTGATCACATTTCCTGTCAGCTTATCAGCGATTGCCTCTTTACCTGCTGCGATTGCATCATCTTTGGAGATGTCAGCCGGGATCTCGATTACAGCTTTTGTCTTACCGTTGATCTGAACCGGAATCTTGATCTCATCATCTTTCATCTCGTTCTCGTCATATTTCGGCCATCCTGCATTGAAGATTGTCTCTTCATGTCCAAGCTGCTCCCACATCTCTTCTGCAAAGTGTGGTGCGAATGGAGAAAGAAGTACTGCTATTGTCTCGAGTGTCTCTTTGTCGATTCCGCCCTCTTTCTTTGCAATTTCCATGAACTTATTATTGTACTCCATGAATCCGGAAATAACTGTATTCAGGCTGAAGCTTTCAAGTCTTGTTGTGATGTCATATACCATTCTGTGACGAAGTTTGATCATCTCTTTTGTAGGCTGAATATCCTTCTCTTTGCTATCCATAAGGATATTCCAGAGACGTTTCAGGAAACGGTTTACACCGTCAATTCCACGGTCATCCCACTCTGCATCAAGTTCCGGTGGTCCTACGAAGAGCTCATACATTCTCAGGGAGTCGCATCCGTAATCACGTACGAGATCATCCGGTGATACAACATTTCCTTTAGACTTACTCATCTTAATTCCGTTCTTACCTGTGATCATTCCCTGATTAAACAGTTTGCGGAACGGCTCATCAAAGTCAATTGCTCCGATATCGCACAGGAATTTTGTATAGAATCTGGAGTACAGAAGGTGAAGTACAGCATGTTCTACACCACCGATGTACATATCTACCGGAAGCATCTCGTCTGCTTTTTCTCTGGAAACGAGTGCTTCTGAATTATGATTATCTACATAACGCAGGAAATACCAGGAGGATCCTGCCCACTGTGGCATTGTGTTTGTCTCTCTCTTGGAATCACTTCCACAAACCGGGCACTTGCAGTTTACCCACTCATCGATTGCAGCAAGTGGTGACTCACCTGTTCCTGTTGGCTCGTAGGAATCTACCTCTGGCAGACGAAGTGGAAGTTCTTCTTCCGGTACCGGAACATTTCCACACTTCGGACAGTGAATGATCGGGATTGGCTCTCCCCAGTAACGCTGACGGGAGAATACCCAGTCACGCAGCTTGTAGTTTACTGTTGCGCGTCCGATTCCCATCTTTTCGATCATATGTGGAGCTTCTTTCTTAAGCACAGAAGACTCCATACCATTCCACTCACCGGAGTTGATCATGGTTCCGACTGCATCTGTATATGCCTCAGTCATATTCTCAATCTCTTCTCCGTCTTTTGCGATAACCTGAATGATCGGAATATTGAATTTTGTTGCGAACTCGAAGTCACGGTCGTCATGTGCAGGTACACACATGATTGCTCCTGTACCGTAGTCAGCCAGTACATAATCAGACAGCCAGATTGGTGTCTTTGCTCCATTCAGTGGGTTGATCGCATAGCTTCCTGTGAAGACTCCTGTCTTCTCTTTGTCCTGCATACGGTCAACATTGGACTTCATAGATGCATCATAAATGTATTTCTCTACTGCTTCTCTTGTCTCATCTGTTGCGAGAGATGCTGCCAGTTCGTGCTCAGGAGCAAGTACCATAAATGTAGCTCCGTGGAGTGTATCCGGTCTTGTTGTATAAACAGTGATCTTCTCATCTCTTCCTTCTACCGGGAAGTCAACTTCTGCACCGTAAGATTTTCCGATCCAGTCAGCCTGCATCTTCTTAACCTTCTCCGGCCAGTCAAGTTTATCAAGATCATTTAAAAGACGATCTGCGTATTTTGTAATGCGAAGCATCCACTGACGAAGGTTCTTCTTTGTAACCTCTGCACCACAACGCTCACATTTACCATTCACAACCTCTTCGTTCGCAAGACCTGTCTTACAGGACGGACACCAGTTGATCGGGAATTCTTTCTCGTAAGCAAGACCTTCCTTGAACATCTTAACAAAGATCCACTGTGTCCACTTGTAGAACTCAGGATCTGTTGTATTTACTTCCATATCCCAGTCATACAGTGCTGCGATATCATTGATCTGTCTCTTGATGTTCGTGATGTTCGCCTCTGTTGATTTTGCCGGGTGAACGCCCATCTTGATCGCATAGTTCTCAGCCGGAAGACCGAAAGCATCCCATCCCATTGGATGAACGATGTAGTATCCCTGCTGTAATTTATAACGGCTCCATACATCAGAGATTACATATCCTCTCCAATGTCCTACATGAAGACCATTTCCTGATGGATACGGGAACATATCCAGGCAGTAATATTTCGGCTTCTTATTTCCGTCTTTTCCATTTCTTGGATTGACCGGTGTCTCTTCCCATTTCTCACGCCATTTTTTCTCAATGGCTTTGTGATTGTAAACAATCTTTGTACCCATGTACTTAATTCCTCTCTTTCATCAATATAAAGAAAAGCCTCTTCTTCTCATATATCCAAGAGACGAAAAGGCTTTAATTCCGTGGTACCACTCTTATTCATCTGACACAAAGTTCAAATGCACTCATTCATTCTATAACGGGAACTCCCGCCTCCGGCTAATCAATATAACATCTTTTCACCGAAAGAACTCCGAGGTCAGTTCAAAGTCTGTGCTGCTGCCTCACACCAACCGACAGTTCTCTGAAAAGCATCTTTTCCTTCTACTACTCCTCATCTGCGTTTTTACAATATACCTATTCATTATAAAACTATATGATTATAAGTCAAGGCTTTTTCTTCTTAAAGGCCTCTTTTTATTGCCGGTTTCCATTCCACCACTTGTCCCTGCTCCAGTGATTTCTTCACATCGATCAAACGCTGATTTTCTGATCCTCTGAACAGCAGTGTAATATTTTTCTTATCTTCCTCAAATCTTCCATCCACAAGTACGTCCAGCATAGAAAGCATCTCATCCGTATACTCGCATCTCGCTCTGCTTTCTTTCTTCAGTTCCTCATCGAACAAATAACCACTGTAACACCAGATGTTCTTCTCCGGATAACGCTCTTTCACTTTTCTTAAAAGCTTCACAAGCACCTCTTGGTTCTCAGGTTCAAATGGCTCTCCACCAAGCAATGACAATCCATCAATATAACTCGGCTTCAACGCTTCCAGAATCTCTTCTTCTGTTTCTTCCGTAAATTTCTTTCCATAATTAAAATCCCATGTCATACTGTTAAAACATCCCTTACAATGATGCCTGCAGCCTGACACGAAAAGGGCAACACGAACACCCTCTCCATTTGCAATATCACATTTTTTGATTTCTCCGTAGTTCACTTTGAATCCTCTTTTCCACTTATTCTAAAATACATTTCGTATCATAGCATTGATTGGAATTTTCTTTCCATTTACTCCTATCATACCATATCTTTTCATCTTTTGCTATCTTAAGTGATGCTGCTCAGAAGCAACAGCTCATTATCGAAAAGCATTGAACATTGTACATAAATATGTTATCCTATTTTAAAGCATATTTTCTAAAACATCTAAATTCATATAAAAGGTTTCATTACAGGTAGAACGTACCTGCCAAATCAGAAAATTCATGCTTTTAAAATCCATTATTTAAAGCAGAGGTTTTCTGATAGAGAGAACTTCTGTGAAAATCACATAAGGAGGTCTCTTAGATGAAACAAAAGAGAAAGCAATTGCCGGAAGAACAGCAACCGGCAGATGGAAAACTGCTTCAGTGGCATCCTGCATTTTATGCAGACTTACAGATTGAATTCAGAGAAGAAAAAGAAAAATTAAAATTTGAACGGGAGTATCTATTAAGTTCAAAGCCAATGGCAATTGATGTGTTGATCATTAAAAAGAAAAATGCAGAGCCGATCCATAAAAATATCGGGAAAATATTCCGCAAGTATAATATTATCGAATATAAATCACCATCCGATTCACTTTCCGTGGACGATTTCTATAAGGTTTATGGATATACAAATTTTTATAAAGCAGATACAGGTAAAGTAAATGAAATCCCGATTCAGGAGCTGACGATCACCTTAGTGTCAAAACGATATCCAAGAGAACTGATCAGACATTTGAAAGAAGTACGCCACTACACTATTGATAATCCGGAAGAAGGGATTTATTATGTAATTGGAGATATCTTACCGATTCAGGTTCTTGTAACAAATCAGTTGTCACCGGAGAAAAATCTTTGGTTATATAGTTTGACAGATACCCTGGAAGATATGTCTGTTACCAGACAGCTTTTAGAGGATTATAAAAAGAACAAGGAGAATCAGCTGTATCAGTCTGTTATGGAGATTATAGTAAAAGCAAACGAGAATCGGCTAAAGGAGGGAAAACGAGATATGTGTAATGCGTTATTAGAATTAATGAAAGATGAATTAGATGAAAAAGAGAAGAAGGCATAAGAGAAGGCATAAAAGAAGGGGAATCTCTTGGAGAAAACAGGATTAATCAGCTGATTTTGAAGTTATCCGAACTAAACAGAACTGATGAGATTCTCAAGGCAGCTGCCGACAGGGAATATCAGAAGAAGTTATTGAAAGAGTTGGGACTTTAAAAGCCCCAATACCCAAGGACAGAGTTTGTCAATATCCAAAGGACATTTATTGACCTGTCCCGCATTTCTTGCAAGACGCACAAAAATAATGAGCTATCGCGCGACAGCTCATTATTTTAATCTCTTATGGACTTTATCTGATTTTTCACTACATCTTTTCAACAATCCGCATCAGCATTAATCCATTACGAACAATCAGCATTTCTGCCGGATATCAATTCTACAGATGCAGAACTCTCTCCTTGATCTCCTGCGTTCTTCCCTGATTCCAAAACTGAGTTCCGATATATCCGCAGGTACGTCTTGCAACATTCAGTGTATCCTGGTTACGGTTTCCGCAATGCGGACACTCCCATACAAGCTTTCCTTCCTCATCTGTTATAATCTGGATCTCTCCGTCATATCCACATTCCTGACAGTAATCGCTCTTTGTATTCAGTTCCGCATACATAATGTTGTCATAAATGAAACGGATGACCTGAAGTACGGCTGCAATGTTGTCTTTCATATCCGGAACTTCTACATAGCTGATCGCTCCACCGGAAGAGAGTGCCTGGAACTGAGATTCAAACTTCAGTTTTGAGAATGCATCAATCTCTTCTCCGACAAATACATGATAGCTGTTTGTAATGTAACTCTTATCTGTAATTCCCGGTACAATACCAAATCTCTTCTGCAGACATTTTGCGAACTTATAGGTTGTACTTTCAATCGGTGAACCATAAATACTGAAAGCAACGTTCGTCTCCTCTTTCCACTGGTTACAGGCATCATTCATGTGCTTCATAACATCCAGTGCAAATGGTGTAGCCTCCGGATCTGTATGAGATTTACCTGTCATATATTTCACACACTCGTAAAGTCCTGCATATCCAAGAGAAATCGTTGAATATCCTCCATAGAGAAGTTTATCAATCGGTTCTCCCTTCTTCAGGCGGGCAAGTGCTCCGAACTGCCACAGAATCGGTGCTGCGTCAGACAGTGTTCCTTTCAGACGGTTGTGTCTGCACATCAATGCGCGATAGCAAAGTTCCAGTCTGTCATCAAAAATCTTCCAGAACTTATCCATATCTCCACCGGAAGAAAGTGCAACGTCAACAAGGTTAATCGTAACAACTCCCTGATTGAAACGTCCGTAGAACTTATAATTTCCGTTCTCGTCTTTCCATGGGCTTAAACAACTTCTGCATCCCATAACCGGGAAACAATTTCCTTCTTTAAGCTCTTTCATCTTTTTCTCGGAAATGTAATCCGGAACAAGACGCTTTGCAGTACACTTTGCAGCAAGTTCTGTCAGATAATAATATTCGCTTCCTTCTTCGATATTATCTTCTTCTAGAACATAGATCAGTTTCGGGAATGCCGGTGTCACCCATACTCCGGCTTCATTCTTAACTCCCTGATAACGCTGACGAAGTGTCTCTTCGATAATCATCGCCAGGTCTTTCTTCTCTCTCTCGTTCTTTGCTTCGTTCAGATACATGAAAACTGTAAGGAACGGTGCCTGTCCGTTTGTTGTCATCAGTGTGATCACCTGATATTCGATTGTCTGGACACCCTTTGTGATCTCTTTCTTCAGTCTTCTCTCTACGATCTCATTGAGCACATCTTCTGGATATTCCATTCCGACCAGTTCCTGTTCGCTGATCACTTCCTTACGGATCTTCTCTCTGGAAACATCTACAAACGGTGCCAAATGAGTAAGTGAGATACTCTGTCCACCATACTGGTTACTTGCAACCTGGGCAATGATCTGAGTTGCGATATTACATGCTGTAGAGAAGCTGTGTGGTTTTTCAATCATTGTACCACTGATCACAGTTCCGTTCTGAAGCATGTCCTCCAGATTGACAAGATCGCAGTTATGCATATGCTGTGCATAATAGTCAGAATCATGGAAGTGAATGATTCCTTCTCTGTCTGCCTCCACAATATCATGTGGGAGAAGCATTCTTGTTGTCAGGTCACGGCTGACCTCTCCTGCCATATAATCTCTCTGTACGCTGTTGACTGCCGGGTTCTTGTTCGAGTTCTCCTGCTTTACATCCTCGTTGTTGTACTCGATCAGTGACAGAATACGATTGTCTGTTGTATTCGCCTTACGTACGAGGGATCTCTTATAACGATATCTTACATACTTACGTGCAAGTTCAAAAGCTCCGGTAGCCATAATCTGATTCTCTACCATATCCTGAATCTCTTCTACGGATACTGCACGATTCAGCTTGTTACACTTGAATTCCACATATTCTGCGATATCTTCAATCTGGCTGTCTGTCAGCGTACGCTCCCCATTATCCTTATCCGCTTTCGTCACAGCAACCACAATTTTCTGTATATCAAATGTCTCTTCCGACCCATTTCGCTTGATAATTTTCATTGATCAGTCTCCTCACTTTTTCTTATTTTTGCACGATATCTTGTGTTTTATCCGTTTCTATCGTGCTTTCTGATACTTATTCTAATACAAAATATAGTATAATGCAATCCCCCAAAACACAGTATCATGTATTTTCAGAACATCTGCTACATTTTTTTGAGTTTTTTCATTTAACTGATAATCTTTACTCCATCTGTTATACAAAACCAAACTGTCTATGAATTATCTGTCTACTCATTCTCCTTTCACACCTGCGGAAAAGGCAGCCAAACAGTCCTTATTCAAGGACTTTGGCTGCCTTTTCTTTCGTTTTATTTCAGGTAATAATTCTATTTATTTTTCGAATTCACAGATAATTCGGTCAATTCTTTTTCTAATAAGATCCGTTATGTTTTGCATGGAAATCTCTTGTCTCTTTGACGATCACTCCGTTCAATGCAAGAAGTGCAATCAAGTTCGGGAATGCCATCAGTGCATTGAAGATATCCGCGATATTCCATACTGCTTTTACTGTCATATATGGTCCAATGAATACTGCAAGGATATACAGGATACGATATCCCATTACAACAGCCTTATTTCTGTTAAACAGGTATTCCACACATCTCTCGCCGTAATAGTTCCATCCGAGAATTGTTGTGAATGCAAAGAATACAAGACACAGCATCAGGGAGAATGTCGCTACGAACGATGGGAATGGAAGTCCTTTCTGGAAAGCATCCATTGTGATTGCCACACCTTCAAGTTCCGGGTTCAGCCAGGAACCGGCGATCACGATGGAAAGTCCTGTCATCGTACAGATTACAATTGTATCAATAAATGTTCCTGTCATAGACACAAGTCCCTGACGGACCGGCTCTTTTGTTCTTGCTGCAGCTGCTGCGATCGGTGCACTACCAAGTCCGGACTCGTTTGAGAAGATTCCTCTTGCAACACCTTTCTGCATTGCTACAAACATGGATCCAACTGCTCCTCCCGCAAGTGCACTTCCTGTAAATGCAGATTTCACGATAGAAGCCAGTGCTGCCGGAACAGCTGTGATATTTGTAATAATGATGATTACTGCAAGTCCTACATAAAGAACTGCCATAAATGGTACGATAATCTCAGATACTTTTGCAATTCTCTGGATTCCTCCAAGAACAACAAGACCTACACACACTGTCAGGAATAATCCTGCGATCACAGTAGCCCATGAATAGTTTCCTCCGAGCAAAGAAACTGTATGTGCCATATCCGGATCAAAGAAGTTCTTAACTGCAGATGCAATACTATTCACCTGTGTAAATGTACCGATTCCAAAGAGACCAACTCCGGCTCCGAAGAATGCGAAAATCTTCGCAAGCCATGTCCACTTCTTACCCATTCCGTTTTCAATATAATAGAATGGTCCGCCGAGTACATGCCCGTCTTCGTCGATTGTGCGATATTTGATTGCCAGAAGACCTTCTGCGTATTTTGTCGCCATTCCAAAGAATGCCGCGATAACCATCCAGAACAACGCTCCCGGACCACCAAGTGCGATTGCTGTTGCAACACCTGTGATATTACCGGTTCCGATCGTTGCTGACAGAGCTGTACAAAGTGCCCCAAAGCTGGTCACTTCTCCGCTACCGTCTTCTTCATCTTTAAACATGAATTTGAAAGCTTTGCCAAGATGCCTGATCTGTACAAGACCAAGTCTGGCTGTTAGAAAGATACCTGTTGCCATGATGAGGCAGATTAACGGAAGCCCCACACAGCATTGTCGATTGCAGTGATGATTTTGTCGATTTGTGCAAACATTTCTTTATTCCTCCATCCTTTTGCCTGAGAGACTCGCGGCATGTAACTGCATCCATGACCGCTTACACCTTCGGCGCTCTTTTTAAAGAGACTCTCCTGAGTATTGTTGTCATTTACGTCAGATGTAAATGACAACAAATTTTTCTCTTTCGTGCTTTAACACGATAGAAGTAAGAATAGCACTATGTTATAAGAAATGCAATATATTTCCGGCAGTTTTTTCAATTAAGATTACTAATATTCATTAATAAGATACTATTGTTTACTCTGCCAGCTCTTTTCCTGCTTCTTTAAGTTCCTCAAGCACATCATCTTCCGGGGCATCGTTTGCAATGATTCCTTCTTCACGAATCAACTGAGCTCCGGCATTTTTCATGCGATCTGCCCAATCTCTCATCCATTCTCCGTCTCCCCATCCATAAGAACCAAACAAAAGAATCTTCTTTCCTGAAACAAGAGATTCCAATTCTTCTACAAATGGCTCCATCTCAGATTCTTCGAGCACCTCGGCCCCCATCGCCGGGCATCCAAGCGCTAACGCATCTACCGCCGCCACTGTTTTTGCATCTGCATTTCCTACTTCCAGAAGTTCTGCTTCCTGACCTGCCGCTTTGATTCCTTCGACAACCGCCTCTGCCATTGCCTGTGTATTACCGGTTCCACTCCAATATACAACTGATATACTCATTTTATAAATTCCTCCACTTTCTTTGATTCAATGCGATTTCACGGATGTTTTTCCCATCCAGATACTCATTTACCGCGCAATCTTTTGCTCGGTCATATTCATGAAAAATCATTCTCGCTTTTTCAGGATTACTATATACTTTCCAGTATCCTGTCATAATAAAATCTTTGCCATCTTTTTCAATAAAGCTCTGCACATCTGCCATCGGATATCCAAGAAAAGCTCCTATCTCATGCGGAAATCCATTTCCTTGTTTATCACAATCACAAACTCGCGTCGATAGATGTATCAACATTTCCTCAATGCTGCCTTTCTTATACCCATATTGTCTGATCAGTTTCCAAAGTTTCGACTGATTCATGTATTCTTCCAGTTCCTTGGGACGATAGAACAGGACAAGGCATTTTCCCTTGGAACAAGATAACTTATGAAAATTAATCTCCATCCCGGAAAACATTTCTTCTAGCTCAAAATATAATTCATTTTCCATTGAAATCAGACCAGATACTTTAAGCCCTTTCAAAAAAGGTGCACACTGTAATATAACCTGAAACCCAAGCCGCACCTTCCGGTCTTCATTCTTCAGATAATAGGATAATACTTCTGTCGGCATATCGTTCTCCTTAGCTCTATTTTGAGAATGGTTTTCATTCAAACAATATGTTAGCATAATTGAGAACTATTTTCAATACTGTTTTTGATAACTTTTCTCATTTTTCGGAAGTGTTCATTATTTTCCGAAGTTATGGTAATTCCGCATAAAAGTTTTTCAAATTTTAACACTTTTTTAGTTGTTACTAACATATCTTTGGTGTATAATGAATTTATAAATATTTGAGAGGTGAGAAATCTCAAACATTATACACACTTACATAAAGGAGAGATTCGCCATGGTAAATTTAATCACAGGCCCAAGAGGCAGCGGAAAAACACAGCAGATGATCGATCTTGCAAACGAGAAGGTTAAGACTTCTTCCGGTAACGTCGTATTTATTAAAAGGAGCAGCAAAGACACTTATTCTGTAGATTTCAATATCCGTGTCATCAAGATGGCTGATTATCCTGACATCCTTACCTTAGAAGAATTCGTAGGTTTCCTCTATGGTATGGCTGCTGGCAATCATGATATCGAAGCTGTTTTCATCGACAGTATCTTAAAGCAGGCTAATATCACATTAGAAAGTCTTCCGACATTCATCGAGAAATTAAATAAGATTTCCGAAGATGCCAAGATTGACTTCTACCTCAGCGTCAGCGCAGATAAGGCTGAGATCGCAGATGTTGACACACTTGAATGCACAGTTCTGTAAGAACATTACAAGTAAGATGCAGAAAGATTCAACTGATTTGGGTCTGAATTAAATATTTACAAGAATTAAAAAGAAGTACAGCTTGTACCGACCTCCCAATCGTTAGATTTTTTGGTCTAACTTTTGGGGGCGGTACATTCTTCTACTTCTTTTTTTACTCTTTTCTCTTATTCTGTCTGTGCAGAATCTCCTGCCGTATCTTCTGTCTGTTCTTCTTTCTCAGCCTTTGTGCTGATCTGTTCACTCGATTTTCCATTCAGGGAAAGAACTGTATCCACCTGCTCCCCCTTCTTATACTCAACTGTAACTTCATCTCCGACATTAAACCGGATAATATCAATGAAATCTACAACAGATACATCAAAGATCTCATCCGAACCTTCGAGCATGATATAATAATGAGAATCACCATCTATAACGCCCTGGGCGATCTTTGTGATCTTAGCTGTCAGTGTCTCTACGGATCTTGTATCCTCAGCTTCTGTCTTGATCCCATTCTTATACATCAGATTGGTGTAAGAATCCTCACATTCACTGACCGTGTCTCCAATTGCAACGATCTGATATTTCTGTACATTTACCATCGCATACTTCTTCACCAGACCGGCATCATCCTTCAGTGCAATGAAATAGGTCGGTTCACCGGAAATATTTAAGAGCAGTGGGAATGTTGCCATATAGTGCAGATTCTGCACCTGTCCTTCTGCGGAAGACATCGCCGAACGCTCTGTTGCTCCTTCGATCTCATAGAACTTTGTCTCCATTGTTCTCTGATTCATCAGAACAAACCCTACATTCGACTGATCCCCGGTAATTGAAGTAACACCTGTATATACCCATACATCATCATCGATTGCAAGATAATTGTATCCGTCAGTTGTATTCAGACAATCTTTCTGTCCCAATACACTATTAAAAAAACCATGTTTCAATGTTCCGTGATAATTATAAAGCTCAACTAACAGATCTGCGGAATATACTCTGTCAACCCACTGTGGGACATCCTCCACTGCATAATCCTTCGTCTCCCCTGTGATTGCATTGCAAAGTACAACTCTTCCGATTGTTGTTCCACCGAATAATCCGATATTGTACTTCTTCACCGGGCAAATCCAGTACGGAACCCCGTCTTCATCAATTTCAAAACTCAGATCACTAAAAATATAGGTCGGATAGTTAAATCTCAGATGACGGTAAATGTTTCTGTTAAAATGATCACTTGTCGTGTACTTCATCCCTTCACTCAGTTTTACGAGTTCCGTGTTCTGTGTTGCCATATCAATCTTGATATAGGCCGGGATTCCTTCTCTCATGTTCGTAAACCATTTGATCACGCTGGCATATTTCAAAGGAGAAACTCTCACCGGCTGATCCTGATAGTTAATCTGGGAATACAGTTCATCTACCTCGAACTGGGATACCATATCTACCATACTTCCCATCTTCCTGTCACCAAGAAGCTCTGCTGAATCCTTATCAAGCAATGGAATCTGATCAAAAGATAATTCTTCGATATCTTTCGTAAATTCTCCATTCTTCACCGTCAAAAGTTCCTGATACTTCTTCGCATTCACAATCGGAGAAGACAAAACTGTTCCTGCCACATATGCGATCACAAGTACCGCAAGGATTCCAAGAATCACCTTTAATCCCTTTGACTCTTTCCAGTCGTAACGGTTTAAATTTTTCTTTCTGATAAATACCACAGCTGCCAGAATGACCAACACCACAAGATACATCCAGAATTCCGATGCATGAATATTGATTGCCGGGAGTGTCACATAGTAATAGATTCCAATCAACAGAATCACTCCTATGACAGCTGTCACTTTCATTTTAAATTTGTTCATCTCACCTCTTCCTTTCTTCAACAAGGTTCTTTCATTTTACCATAGAACAAAGAATGTGCCAAGGCACATTCTTGCGTCTGTGGCAGTCGCTTGCGCCACCTAGCGGAGCGTTTTTATATATTAGGAAAGCTTTCTAATATATAAAATAAAATGTGCGAAAAATCTATTTCATTCCAATTTTTCCGCACATGATTAACAAAAATCGTCTAGAATCTTCTTCTCCAGAGTTCCGGAGAAAGAAGAAGCAGGTATGGGAAGATCTCTAATCTTCCAATCAGCATATCAAAGCAGAATACCAGCTTGGATAATGCTGAGAATGGGTGGAAATTCATCACCGGACCAACCTTTGAAATACCTGGTCCTACATTGCTCATCGTTGTGAGTACCCCACTAAATGTTGTCGCAAAATCAAAATTATCAATAGAAACAAGTAAAATTGATACGATCAGAATCATAATGTAACACGTCAGATAGAGATTTACATTCTTCAATGTATCCTGTCCGATTTTTTTGCCATTGACTTTGATGATTGTAACGGCGTTCGGATGTAACATCTTACGCACTTCTCTGCGGATTGATTTCACAATGATCAGCAAACGGCTTACCTTGATTCCACCTCCGGTGGATCCTGCACACGCACCGACGAACATCAATGCCATCAATATTGTCTTTGATAGTTCTGGCCATTGATCATAGTCTGCTGTTGCAAATCCGGTTGTCGTAATGATCGAACCGACCTGGAAAGATGCATAACGGAATGCATGTGCAACCGTTCCATAAATCTTGAGGATATTTCCTGTGATTATAGCGATTGACACACCTACTATTCCAAGATATGCCCACAGCTCTTCATTTTTCAGAATGGATTTCCAGTCTTTGAGCAATATGAAAAAGTACAAGTTAAAGTTAATTACCAAACAAAATCATAAATACTAGTGATCACACCATCAATATATGCACTGTCGTAGAAGCTGACGCTTGCAGCTCTATTAGAAAATCCTCCCGTTCCGGCAGTACTGAATGCATGTAAAAGTGCATCATACAGGTTCATTCCGCCAAAGAGCAGGAAAACCACTTCTGCTGCTGTCAGTACAAAGTACATTCCATACAAAATCCGTGCCGTATGTCTTGCCTTTGGTACAAGCTTATCTGCCTCCGGTCCCGGTACTTCCGCACGCATGAGCGGCATTGCATTCTCATCATCCAAAGATGTGATCATCATAACAAATACAAGTACTCCCATACCACCGATCCAGTGTGTAAAGCTTCGCCAGAAGGAAATTCCCATTGGCAGAGCCTCGATATCTACCAGGATTGTAGATCCGGTTGTTGTAAAACCGGAAATCGTCTCAAAAAGCGCATCAATATAATGTGGAATACTTCCCGAAATTACAAACGGAAGTGCTCCGAATGCGGACCATAAAATCCATGCAAGCCCAACAATAACAAAACCTTCTTTTCCGTAAATCTGCTTTGAAGCCGGAAGTTTCCTTCCAAACACCATATAAATTGCGAGCAGGATTGCTGCTACAATCAGAAAAGAAATTACGCTTTTTTCATGATATATAAGGGAAACCAACGCTGGGATCAGAAGAAGTAATCCTTCGACTCCCATCATTTTCCCCAAAATATATACTATCATCTTCTTATTCATCGCGCTGCACCTACATTAAAATATCTTTAATATCTTCAATCCGTTTTTCCATCGTGATAATGATCACATTATCTCCTACCTGAATACAATCCTCTCCGCTTGGAAGAATGATCTGACGTTTTCTTGCAATACATGCAATCAGATTATTCGGTTTCAACGAGAGATTCTTCAATGGAATTCCTGTATAATTTGTCTCAGCCTTAACAATAAATTCCAGTGCTTCAACTTTGTCATCAACCAATTGATACATTGTCTCAACATTCGCACTTCCCTGAGAGTTTTTACGCGCTCTGACATAACTCATGATTGCGTCTGCTGTAGCTGTTTTAACAGAAACAATACTATCAATTCCAAAGTCTTCTACCATACGTGCGCGTCTATCTTCATTGACTTTCGTAACAATTTTGTCCACATTCTGACTCTTTGCAAAAAGAGAAAGTATAATGTTCTCTTCATCCATCCCTGTCAGGGCAACAAATGCATCCGCTTCATCAATCCCTTCTTCTACAAGAAGGTCGTGATCTGTTGCATCTCCATTAATGATGGTTGCTTTTGGAAGTAATTCGCAAAGTTCTTCACATCTTTGGCGATTCTGTTCTATAATCTTCACCTGCATACCAAGTGTGCTAAGCTGAAGTGCAAGATAGTAACCAACTCTTCCGGCTCCACAAATAATGACTTTTTTGATTTTGTCCTTACGCTTTCCATTTGCTTTAAAAAATGCCTCTAAATCTTTATGAGATGCCGCAATATGCAGACGGTCTCCTGCACGCATCCTGTATTCTCCATCCGGAATCCGAACTTCATCTCCGTGTTCCACTGCACAGACAAGCAGACGGATCTGGAACCGGTTATACATTTCCGCAAGGCTTAACCCTGCCAGGCTACTTCCCTCCGCAACCGGTAATTCAATCAATTCTACACGTCCCTTTACAAAAGTCTCCACCTGACTCGCATCCGGGAAGAGCAGAAGTCTGCTAATCTCATCTGCCACGATAAGTTCCGGGTTTACAGCCATGCTAAGATGCAGATCTTCTTTCAGAAGTCCGATCTGACGATAATAAATCGGATTACGCACACGGGCAATCGTATGTCTTGCACCTAATTTTCTGGCGATCAGACAGCTTAACATATTGCATTCATCTGCTGATGTACAGGCAATCACCAGATCAGCATGCGCCACATCTGCCTGTTTAAGTACTTCTGCGTCTGCGCCATCTCCCGTCACGCAGGCGATATCCAGACGATCCATAGCAAATCTCAACTTATTCTCATTACTGTCAATCATTACAATGTCGTATTTCTCGGCGGAAAGTTGCTTGGCAAGCTTGTAACCAACCTTTCCGTCACCGATAATAATAATCCTCATTTTCCTATCCCTCATATTATTATAATAATGTTATAACTGCTCTACACAGTCACTTTATGTCACTGTTCACAGGATTTCATAAACAATAACATACCTGTCTAATGTAGACAGGCAGATGAATTATAGCACCTTTGTTTTGAAAGTACAACCATATTCGCAAACTTGTGATTTTTTTGTGAAATACAATGTTACCGTTTTTTTCTAAAACAAGCAATAAGAGCGTGCTATCCACTCCTTTTTATCAGCCGGATAACACACTCTTTATATTGCCTGAATCTTTAATTATGCTTCTTCTGCTCTTGCAGCAATTTCTTTCTCCTGTACATCAGATGGAGCCTGCTCATATCTTGCAAATGTATATTCGTAAGATCCTCTTCCACCTGTCATGGAGCGAAGTGTTGTGCAATAGCCAAACAGTCCTGTCATTGGAATATCTGCTTCAATAACCTGCTTCCCTCCAGCTACCGGTATCATGCCAAGCACACGTCCTCTGCGTTTGTTCAGGTCTCCCATGATATCTCCTGTGTAATCATCCGGAACTGTAACTTTCAGGGATGCGATTGGTTCAAGAAGTACCGGAGATGCCTCCATGAATCCTTTCTTGAATGCCTGGATCGTAGCTGTCTTAAATGCCATCTCTGAAGAGTCTACCGGATGATAGGATCCGTCGTATAAAGTAGCTTTCACACCAACTACCGGATATCCGGCAAGAGGTCCTTTCACTACAGATTCCTGCAGACCTTTCTCTACTGCCGGGAAGTAGTTCTTCGGAACTGCTCCTCCAACGACACATTCTTCGAATACAAATGGAGTTTCAAGATCACCTGACGGTTCGAATTTCATCTTAACATGTCCGTACTGTCCATGTCCGCCGCTCTGTTTCTTATACTTGGAATCAACGTCAGAATTCTTACGGATTGTCTCACGGAATGCAACTTTTGGTGTCTCCAGTGTGATCTCTACTTTATATCTTGCCGCCAGTTTACTTGCCACGATCTCAAGGTGCTGCTCACCCATTCCATAAAGAAGAGACTGTCTGTTCTCACTGTCATTCACAGCTTTCAATGTAACATCTTCTGCTGTCATTCTTGCAAGAGCCTGTGATACCTTATCTTCATCGCCTTTATTCTTTACGCGATACTTCATATATGTATATGGTACAGAATAATCTGTCTTTGCGTAAGATACCGGTGTTCCCTTTACGGAAAGAGTATCTCCTGTTCTTGTATTTGTCAGTTTACCGATTGCTCCGATATCGCCTGCAAAAAGCTCTGTCACTTCGCTCGGCTTACTTCCGCACATGGTATAAAGTTTACCTGGTTTCTCTTCTGCGTCTGTGTCTGCATTATAAAGTACATCATCTCCTTTAAGTACTCCGGAGCATACCTTTACAAAAGAGTATTTTCCAATAAATGGATCCACCATTGTCTTAAATACATACGCTGATTTTGCTTTTGCGAAATCATAATTCGCTTCAAAGATCTCGTTTGTTCTGCGGTTGATTCCTGCACAGGTTCTCTTATCCGGACTCGGGAAGAAACGAACAATATCTGAAAGCAGGTTGGCTACTCCCTGTGCCTGGACATTGGATCCCATCGCAACCGGTACGATATCTCCATCCATTACTTCTGTTCTCATGGCTGCACGGATCTCTTCTACAGAGAATTCCTCACCATTAAAATAGCGCTCCATAAACTCTTCACTTGTCTCTGCTACAGCTTCCATAAGAGAATCTCTCAAAATCTCAAGGTTCGGCATACAGTAATCCGGAATCTCGCACTCTTCTCTCTGTCCAATGCCTGTATATCTTCTTCCGGCATTCTTAATAATATTAATGTATCCTACAAGTTTCTCGTTCTCACGGATCGGCTGGAAATGTGGTGCGATTTTCTTTCCATATCTCTCTGTCAGATCTGCTACTACCTGACGGAAACTTGCATCATCCACATCCATCTCTGTCACATAGATCATTCTCGGCAGATTATATTTGTCACAAAGCTCCCATGCTTTTTCCGTTCCAACCTGTACTCCTGCCTTACCAGATACTACGATAACCGCTGCATCTGCTGCACTGACTGCCTCTTCTACTTCTCCGACAAAATCAAAATATCCCGGTGTGTCAAGAATATTGATCTTCGCTTTCTCCCACTCGATCGGTACCAGACTTGTGCTGATTGAAAATCCTCGTTTCTGCTCCTCTTTATCAAAATCGCTCACCGTATTGGATTCGGAAATCTTTCCCATACGATTCGTTGCACCTGATACGTAGAGCATCGCCTCTGCAAGACTTGTCTTTCCGCTTCCACCATGACCAAGTAATACCACATTTCTGATTTCGTCTGTTCTGTAAACCTTCATACTGCTGCCTCCTTGTTATGTAGCTATTATGTACATCATTTTCTGTCGTTGATATACATGCCATGGGTATATTGTACTAAATATTCAGATTAATTACAACTATTTTTTACATTTTATACAATTTTAACTTTTATCCACAAAATTATCTGGTCAAAGATTAGAACCAGAGGCATTTGTGAATAATAATTTACTTTTACAGAGCAAAGTGTTAAAATACGAATATATGTTTCTTACTGATTTAAGATTTCTGAACAGTAAGATATGTTTTGCACAACAACAGAAAGGATTTTACAACTATGAATGCTAAAAAAATTGGATTTATCGGACTTGGACTTATCGGCGGCTCTATTGCGAAGGCAATCCGCCAGTATTATCCGGATTACGACATCATCGCATTCGATAAAAATAAAGAATCCCTTGCACTGGCAATTCAGGAAGGCACGATTCATACTTCCTGTTCATCCATTGATGACAATTTCAGGGGATGTAACTACATTTTCCTCTGTGCACCGGTCACTTACAATGCAGCCTATCTTTCCCAGCTGAAAGATCTCCTGGATGAAAACTGTATTCTCACAGATGTCGGAAGCGTGAAGACTTCCATCCACGAAGAGGTAATCCGTCTGGGAATGGAAGCGAATTTCATTGGCGGACATCCGATGGCTGGTTCTGAGAAGAGCGGATTTATGAATTCCAAAGCTCATTTGATTGAAAATGCATACTATATCCTGACTCCTTCTGCTAAAGTAGCGGAAGAAAAAGTGGATGCTTACAAAGACTTTGTTTCATCATTAAAAGCTCTTCCTGTTATTTTGGATTACCACGAGCATGATCATATTACCGGAACGATCAGCCACCTGCCGCATATTATTGCATCCACACTTGTGAATTTTGTACATGATACGGATTCGAAGGAAGGGATGATGAAATCGTTGGCCGCAGGGGGATTTAAAGATATTACGAGAATTGCTTCTTCCTCCCCGGTCATGTGGCAGCAGATCTGTCTGAAAAACAGTGAGAACATCTCCCAGATCTTAGGTGAATATATTGAAGCTCTTTCACATGCAAAGGATCTTGTGGATGAAGGAAATGAACCTGCCCTGTACGCTCTGTTTGAGAATTCCAAAGATTACAGGAACTCCATGCCGAACGGATCTGCAGGACCGATCAAAAAGCAGTTTGCACTTTATTGTGATATCATCGATGAAACAGGTGGAATTGCTACGATTGCCACAATTCTTGCAAGTAATAACATCAGTATCAAGAATATCGGAATCATCCACAACCGTGAATTCGAGGAAGGAGTTCTTCGTATTGAATTTTATGATGAAGATTCTGCAAACAGAGCTTCTGTACTTTTGCAGAAATACCGCTATGTCATCTATGAAGTCTGATAGCAGAAATGAGGAATAAGATTATGGAATTATGTAATATTACAGGATTAAAAGGAAAAGTTACAATACCGGGAGACAAATCCATCTCCCACCGCTGCATTATGTTCGGCTCGATTGCAAACGGAACAACGCAGATCCACAACTTTCTCTCTGGTGCCGACTGTCTCGCGACTATCCGTTGTTTCAGAGAGCTTGGTATTGAGATTGAAGTTGAGAGCGATTATTCTTCCGTTATCGTACACGGAAAGGGATTGCATGGACTGAGTGCTCCGGAGAAGATCCTTGATGTGGAAAACAGCGGAACAACAACGAGACTGATTTCCGGTATTCTCGCCGGACAGCCGTTTGACTCTAAATTGTCCGGAGATGAATCACTGAACTCCCGCCCAATGAAAAGAATCATTGAACCATTGACACAGATGGGCGCACATATTTCCAGTATTCTCCGCAATGGATGTGCCCCGCTTTATATTACCCCTGCGCAGCTTCATGGAATCCATTATGATTCGCCGGTTGCCAGTGCGCAGGTAAAATCTTGTCTGCTGCTCGCCGGTCTTTACGCAGATGGAGAGACCTCTGTCACAGAACCGAGTCTTTCCAGAAACCATACAGAATTAATGCTGAAAGAATTCGGTGCAAATATCCGCTCTACTTTTGAGATTGGTTCTTCCAAAGCAACCGCTATCATCCGTCCTTGTGAAGAACTTTACGGACAGAAAATCACAGTTCCGGGAGACATCTCTTCCGCTGCTTATTTCATTGCTGCCGGACTGATCGTCCCTGATTCTGAAATTCTTGTAGAAAATGTAGGAATCAACCCGACACGTGCAGGAATCTTGAGAGTATGTGAAGATATGGGTGGTGATATCACCCTCCTTAACGAACGTACAGAAGGTGGGGAAAGAATTGCAGATGTTCTTGTCCGCACAAGTAGACTGCATGGAACTACAATCGAAGGGGACATCATCCCAACTTTGATCGATGAGATTCCGGTTATTGCGGTCATGGCAGCTGTAGCAGAAGGAACAACCGTAATCAAAGATGCTGCTGAACTGAAAGTCAAGGAAACAGATCGTATTGAGACTGTAACAGATAATCTGAAAGCAATGGGCTGTGATGTAACACCTACTGAAGACGGAATGATCATCAATGGCGGAAGACCTCTTCATGGTGCTTCTATTCATACTTTGTTAGACCACAGAATTGCAATGGCATTCAGTATTGCTGCACTTGTTGCAGAAGGTACTACAAAGATTCTTGACAGTAAATGCGTAGATGTGTCTTACCCAACATTTTATGACACCTTTGAGCAACTGCTCTAAAAGAGTTGCTCAGACATTTTTCAACCACAAAGAGCTGAACAGAAGTTTTCAATATACTTCTGTCCAGCTCTTGATTTTTTCTATTTTTATTTTGATATCTTTCTGACGTCATTCAATCCCATTTACAGGAATGCATATTTCAAAACAAACAGAATTGCTAAAATATACATCAGAAGACTTAGCTTCTTCTCTTTTGCTTTTCCTGTTAACAGATTCAGAACCACATATGTGATGATTCCCATTGAGATTCCTTCTGAAATACTATAGAAGAATGGCATTGCAATGATACATACATAGCAAGGAATTGCTTCTGACAAATCATTGAAATCAATGTTTGTAATATTCGTCAGCATGTAAAGTCCTACAATGATCAGTGCCGGTGCTGTAGCAAATGCCGGAATTGCAAGGAAAATTGGTGACAGGAACAATGCAAGACCAAACAGGATTGCTGTTGTCACTGCTGTAAGACCTGTTCTTCCTCCCTCAGATACTCCTGAAGCACTCTCTACGAATGTTGTAGTTGTTGATGTTCCAAGAACAGCTCCCGCTGTTGTTGCAAGTGCATCTGCAAGAAGCGCTCCTTTGATCTTTGGAAGTTTTCCTTCTTCGTCAAGCATTCCTGCCTTTGAAGAAACTCCTACAAGTGTTCCGATCGTATCAAACAGATCGACAAATAAGAACGCACAAAGGATTACAACAAAGTCCAAAGTAAAGATTCCCTTAAACTGAAGTTTACAGAAAATCGGTGTAATACTTGGAATAGATAATCCGTGACTGAAATCCGGAAGCAGGCTGAAGCATCCAACTTCTGCATTCGGAACATAAATTCCTGCGAACTGACAAACAATACCGATTGCCCATGTGATCAAAATACCCCAAAGAATATTTCCTTTCACATTCTTGATTACAAGAATTCCAGTGATCAAAATTCCAACAAGCGCAAGAATAACTGTGATTCCGATATCGTTCATTGTTGCACTCACACCATTCAGCTGATTATATCCATCTAAAGAGAACAATTCAACTAATGTAGCACCACCCATAACGATATGTGCATTCTGGAGACCTACAAATGCGATAAATAATCCGATTCCTACACTAACTGCAGATTTCAGATTCTTCGGAATTGCATTAAAGATTGCCTCACGTACATTTGTTACAGACAGAAGGATAAAGATAATACCTTCTGCAAATACTGCAGTCAATGCATATTCCCAACTGTATCCCATACCGATAACAACTGTATAGGCAAAGTATGCATTCAGTCCCATTCCCGGTGCCAGTGCAAATGGATAATTCGCAAGTGCAGCCATGAGAAGTGTTCCTATAAATGCAGCTAATGCTGTTGCAGTAAATACTGCACCTGAATCCATTCCTGCTGCTGACAGGATACTCGGATTCACCGCCAGGATATACGCCATAGTCATGAATGTCGTAATTCCGGCAAGAATTTCAGTTTTTACATCTGTTTTGTTTTCAGAAAGCTTAAATATTTTTTCTAACATTTCGCCCTCTCCTTTCCCTCTAGGTCCTTTTTATAACCTCGGTTATTGTAACATATTTCTTCACACTTTACATCCAAAAGGCTTATCACCTTTTATGATAACTGGTAATAAGCCTTTTTAATAATTCGATTAATTCTCATTTTCATTCAATTCAGCAAGCATCTCACAAACTCTTTTTCCATTGATCGGATGACGCTTATACGGAGCGATCTCTCCCAACGGCTCCAGCACAAATTTTCTCTTGTGCATCTCTACATGCGGAATACACAGATCTACTTCTTCAAGAACGAGATCGTCATAAAAAATAATATCCAGATCTAATGTTCTTGGTCCCCAGTGAATGATCCGCTCTCTTCCTGCTTCTTTCTCGATTCTGTTCAATTCAGCTAAAAGCTCATATGGATAAAGCAGCGTGCGAAGTTTCAGACAGCCGTTCAGGAAATCCGGCTGATCTGTCACTCCGTAGGGAGGTGTCACAAGATATTCAGATACGACCTCAACTTTACTTGTCGGAAGTTCATTCAATGCCTTTACTGCATTATCCAGATACATCTTACTGTCCCCAATGTTAGATCCTAACGCAATGTATACTGTGTGCCAGCCACGCTCTATCTTCACGCTGACTGTTTTTAACGGAAGTCTTACAGGCGCCCATGGTTTCTTGATCTCTATAGATATTTTTTCTATTCTGTCCCACTCAAGAAGCAACGCTTCAGCCAGTTCTTCCGCTGCACGTTCTAATAACTGATAGGTATTTTTCTGTAAAAACTCAGTAATAAATGCACTAACTTCTCCGTAGTGGATGGACGCTGTCAGATCATCTGTTTTTCCCGCCATCCTGGTATCTGTAAAAAGCACTGCTGAGACAACAAACTTCTGTCCTAACGTATTTTCCTCCGGAAACACACCATGATTTGCAAACACTTCCAGATCTTCAATTCTGATTTCATCGAACTTCTTCTGCATCTGTCCTCTATACCTCATGTTCTCTCATTAATGCTCTTGTCATACGGATTGCTCTCTTATTCTTCTCCACATCATGAACACGGACAAATGCACAACCCTTCTGCACTCCGTAAACTGTTGTAACCATCGTTCCCTCTTCACGTTCTTCTACCGGAAGATCCAGTGTCAGACCGATCACTGATTTTCTTGAAGTTCCAAGAAGTACCGGATATCCAAGTTCTTTCATTATTTCAAGTTTATCAATAATTTCGAGATTCATCTCGTATGTCTTGCCAAATCCAACGCCTGGATCAAGAATGATCCTATCATCTGCAATCCCCGCGTCCTTCGCAATCTTCACACATTCTTTCATGTCATCCATAAAGTCTGCAAGGAAATTCTGATAATCTGTATTCTCACGATTATGCATCAGACAACACGCTACTCCTGTTTTGCTATCAATCCTGCCATCTTAGAATCGTATTTTAATCCCCAGATATCATTCACAAGATCCGCACCTGCTTCAATTGCCGCTGCTGCAACTGCACTTTTATAAGTATCAATCGATACCGGAATATCAAATTCTTCTTTGAGTTTTCGGATTACTGGAACAACACGCGCAATTTCTTCCTCTTCTGTAATCTGTACATGTCCCGGACGAGTTGATTCTCCACCGACATCAATGATGTCCACACCTTCCTGAATCATCTGCTTCGCATGTTCGATTGCACGATCCAATCCGTCGTATCTTCCTCCGTCAGAAAAGGAATCCGGTGTTACATTCAGAATTCCCATGATATAGGTATTTTTCTTCAGGTCAAATTCTTTTCCGCCAATTCTCATATCTCTATCTCCATATTCTTCTCTTCTTCCGTCCAGTTACACTGTTTCTGTGCCGGACAGGAATGGCACATACGCGAGCGTTTATCACTATCATAAAACAATTCCTCAATCGGTTCCATTCCCTCATGTTTTCTGCGATGACCACGGATAGCCAAAAGAATCTGCTGCTGTTCCTCTTCTGTAAACTGTGCATCTTCAGGTAATGTTGTTAAAATCTCTTTTGCAATCTTTTCTCCAGCTACTTCATGCGGAATTGTCCATTTATATTGAAATGATTTTCCAATGTCATGAAGTACTGCTGCCGTATAGATCACATCTTTCTCAAACCCAAGGTTCTCTTCCAGATTTTTAATATATGCGATCCTTGCTACATCCAGAAGATGTGTCATCTGATGACAGCAAAAGATACGCTCCTTCTCTAACCGCTTGATTCTTCCATAATAATCCTGATAGATCCAGTGATGGACCACTTCATTTAACCGATACATATTTTCCTGTTTCAAGTCTGTTCACTTCTTTTCCTTTACGTATTCTTTATCTTCCAAGCATACGGAAGAATCTTTCTTCTAATGTCGGGTCTGTCTCAAACACACCTCTCCGTGCCAACGTAACTGTCTGGCTTCCCGGTTTCTTGATTCCGCGCATTGTCATACACATATGCTCTGCTTCCACCATAACGAGAGCTCCCTTCGGCTGCATATACTCCATCAATGCGTCTGCAATCTGTCCTGTCAGCTGCTCCTGGAGCTGAAGTCTTCTTGCAAATACTTCTACCGTACGCGCCAGCTTACTCAGTCCTACCACCTTACCATCCGGAATATAGGCAATATGGGCTTTTCCATAAAAAGGCAGTAAATGATGCTCACAGGTTGAATAGAATGTAATATCTTTCTCTATCACCATCTCACTGCTTTCTACCGTAAATGTCTTCATAAGATGAACTCCCGCATCTTCTTCCATTCCACCATATATCTCTTCATACATTCTGGCGATCCTGTCAGGTGTATCTATAAGACCTTCGCGGTTCACATCTTCACCGATTCCTTCCAACAAAAGACGGACTGCCTGTTCTACTTTTTCATGATCTATCATTTTATATTTCTCTCCTATATCTCACTGCCGGTTATTCAACACGATCCGCTGAACCTCTCCAAGATAAGACAGGGATCCGCATGCAAGAATCACAGTTTTCTGCGCAGTATCCTTGCCTTGGGTCATTGCCTCTTTACTTGCATCCTCTACAGCTGTTTCGATGGTCTGTTCAGCTTTCACTTTCTGACAATGTTTCTTCACTACTTCTGCCAGCTTTTCTGCCGGAAGCGTCCTCTCCTTATTTGGAAGACTAACAGTATATATACTTTCTGCCAACGGGCAAAGAATAGACGTGATTTTCTCATATTCTTTATCTTTAAAGACTCCCATGATAAAGATTTTCTTATAATCCGAAAAATAACGTTCTACCGTCACTTTCAGCTTTAATGCTGCGTCTTCATTATGCGCTCCGTCTACGAAAAATAACGGGGACTCTGACAGGCAGGTAAACCTTCCTGTCCATCTCGTCTTTGAAAGTCCCTCTCGCACCTGCGCTTCTGTAATTCGATACCCCAGTCTGTTCAGACAGCGGATAACTTCGAGCGCTGTTGCAAGATTCTCTCTCTGACACTGGCCTGCAAGCGGACTATGCATCTTTTCATATTCTTTATAAGAAAATGTAATTCCGTGGTAGGAATCTTCAAAAATCATCATCTGTTCAGGCTGTGCTTCTGTGAAAGGACAGCCTTTTTCTTCTGCAGTTTTTTTCAGAATCTCCCGGACATTTTCTTTCTGCTTTGCAGATACTACTGCACATCCCGGCTTAATGATTCCAGCCTTGTTCTGCGCAATCTCTTCCAACGAATCTCCGATCACACCAAGATGATCCACACTGATCGTTGCAAATGCTGCACACACCGGTGCTCCGATGATGTTCGTCGCATCCAGAATTCCTCCAAGACCGGACTCCAGTACAACCAGATCACATTTTTTCTTCTTAAAATACAGAAAAGCTATTGCCGTTTCTGCTTCAAAGACTGTCGGAGATTCCTCTCCGGCCGCCTCCATCCGGGCAATAGCTTCTTTTACATTCTCTGTCAATTCTGCAAATTCATCTTCCGGAATCCATGTTCCGTCAATCTGAATCCGCTCCAGATAAGAGATTACTGTCGGTGAGACATAGCGCCCGGTTCTGTATCCTGCCTCACTTAATATTGTTGAAGTGTATGCAAGCACAGATCCCTTGCCATTCGTTCCTGCAATGTGTATAAACTTTAAGTCATCCTGTGGATTCCCAAGCTCACGCAACAGACCTCGAATCGTATCTAAGCCAAGTACACTTCCGTATTTCGACATCTCGTCCAAATATACCCTTGCTTCTTTATAGGTCACGTTTTGTTCCCTCTCTATTCTTTTTTCTAATCAAACAGTCTTATAATACCACTATTCTATCTTTCTAACAAGTTCTAACAAAGTTTTTTTGCATCTGTTTTACATCTGATATAATAAAGCATTGCAAATACATGCGGCAATATTGCTTCCACCTTTTCTTCCCCGTGCCACGATCGACGGTGTATCTTCCAGACTTAAGATCAGTTCCTTTGACTGCACGACATTTACAAACCCTACCGGAACTGCAATGATTAATTCCGGATTAATCTTTCCTTCTTTGATCAACTCATAAAGCCGTACTAAAGCTGTCGGTGCATTTCCAACTGCAAAGATAGCCTCTCTTCCCAGTGCAGCTGCCTTATCCATACTTGCCACCGCTCTTGTTGTGCCATTCTTTTTCGCCATCTCTGCCACATCTTCATCCGACATAAAACAAAGCACTTCACTGCCATACTCTGCCAGACGTTTCTTATTAATTCCTGCTTTTCCCATCTGTGTATCTGTGATAATCGGCACACCTCTGCGGATAGCATCCTTTGCTTTCTCCACAACACCTTCTGTAAAAACAAGACTGTCCGCATACTCAAAATCAGCGCTTGTGTGAATACAGCGTTTCACGATCAGTTCTGTCTCCGGACAGAGAATCTTTCCCATCTCTTTTAATTCTTCTGTTATAATCTCAAAACTTCTCTTCTCTATTTCAGAAGGAAGTACCTGTTCTATCTCTGAAAGCATCACTAATTTCCTTTCACTTTATTCTCTGCGGAATCCCACACACAACACGTTCTACACAATCTGCCTGTTCTGCAAGTTCTGTCATGACACGCCCGTGAAATTCCCTGTATTCTCTTTCAAAATCATCAACGGGTACAAGACCATATCCGATTTCGTCACTAATTAGTAATTGTAGATTTTCATTCTTCTCTAGTGTCGTCAGCAACGCTTCCTTTGTTCTTCCTTCCAAAAGCCAGCGTCTTGTAAATGAATGGAATTTATTAATTGCCACACAATTTTCAATCTCATCCAGCGGACAATTGAATCCGTCTGTCAGCTCAAGTCCCGGATAAATTTTCGTTGCATACTGTGCTTTTCCCTGGAATGCACCACCTATAATTATATGAGCTCTATTTTCTTTCTGACACATCACCGACTCTCCTGATTTGTTACTCTCCACGCCAGGTTTTTCTGTTCTATTGACTAGCGTATCCGGTTCTTTTTCTGCTGTGTAATTCCATAAATAACTTCTGTCACCTGATCTGCCATCGCTGCAATTTCACGGTTGATCCTGCCAAGAATCCTTTTGTATTCTTTCATCTCCGGCGAATCCGGAACCGATTCGGAAAACACTTCATTTGTCACGATCACCAGATTCGAACACTGTTGATTCAATTCTCGGATCCCTTCCAGAATGGCTTGATCTGCATGACATCCTGCACCGGATTCCATATACATTTCATTTGCCACGAGATTCGACATACATTCGAGAAGCACATCTGAGCCTTGTAATGATCCCTCTTCCAAATGTAGCTTAAGTCCTGTATACCACTCTAATGTCTCAAACCCTTTTCCTTTACGAAGCATCCGATGTCTCTCAATCTTCTTTTCTGTCTCTTCCCCATAAGGATACATGGTTGCAATATAAAAGAGAGGCTTCGGATCCTGCCTGTTCCATTCACAGATCCGGCTTTCCGCATAAGCTGATTTTCCGCTTCCGCTGCCTCCTGTTACTAACTCAAGCATTCTCCTTCACCTCTCCCTGAATTTATCAATTCAACCTGATCATAAACAAAGTATAGCATATAACAAACTTGATGTGGGATTAAATTTCTTATAGTTCTATTACATCCAGATCATCCGGCACAAACAGATTTCCATCATAATAAACTTTGCCTTCTTCCAGATACAGTTCCTGTCTGTGTTCAATATTCTTATCTTCTGTATGATAGAGAATCAGATTCTCCACATTCAGGTCTGCTGCCATCTCACATGCATCTTTTACTGTGGAGTGATGCTTTTCATATGGCTTGAATTCATCCGCCTGTCCGTAGAGACAGAATGCCTCATGCAAGAGCCATGTACTGTTCTCAGCATACTTCTGCTCTAATTCATTGTACGGCTCATCTCCGCAGCAAGTCAGTTTCTCATCCTCATCTAACCGCATAGAAAATCCAAACTGTTTTGCCTTTGTAGAATGAATATCGAAAAATGTTACTTTCTTTCCAATAATCTCACGTTCTTCTCCATCTTCTACTACGACCATGTGAAGACGATCATCTATATATTTCATCTCCTTCGCCGAAAGAACTTCACCTGCCATCTCTTTCAGAATACGGATTACTTCTTCGTGTCCGTAAATTGTAGCTTCTCCTTCGTATTTTCCTCTATTCATATTCTGAAGAATCATACGCATCATCCAGATAATTCCAAGAAGATGGTCGATATGCTTGTGTGTCACAAAAATATCTCTCATATCCATCCAGTTAAGTCCTGCTGCTTTTAACTGATGAAGAATCGTATTTCCGCCACCACCGTCTACCATAAAATGGCAGTCGTTATCACTGATAACAAAGCATGTGTTATAGCACTCCGTAACGGTTGCATTTCCTGTTCCAAGTATTGTAAGCTTCACTTTTTTCTCCTTTTTGTCTGACCTGACAGTTATTTTCCAAATCCAAATTCTTCATAATCTTCCGGCAGGAATCTATGGTAAATGATATGGCATCCTTCATCTTTAAAGCAATACCGGTAAGTATCCTCCGAATTATTTTCAAAGCAGATCATATAATCAAATTCATCGCTGTGCATCTCTTTGATCGTAATCTGATCCGAATGCTGACGGAACAGTTCAAAGATATCTTCCATCTTGCAGCCATGATGAGAGATCAACCCAATCAGGTCTTTGATGAATTCATTCTCTTTCATATTATTGTGTACATATTCTGCACCTTCCTCCGGAATATGAAAACAGAACCGCTCCCCCTTATTTGTCACTTCAACACTTCCAAGCTTCCCTTCTTCATACTCAGAAAACCGGCTCAATTTTTCCTGCATTCCTGTCTCATCCACATCTAACTGAAAGAAATGATTCAGAGAACTCAGCGGATAATACAGACGAATCTTCTCCTTACGGTAGCCCAGCTTCGCCTGTTCTTCCTTTATTACATCTATAATATTTTTCTCAAGTCTTGCAAAATCCATGATTTTATAATCCTTTTCATCTGAAATATATTTGGCTTCAAACAGTTTCTATTCTTTTTCTTCCGGTCTTTTATTATAGAAGAACATCCATGCCGCCATTGTGAGAATGATCACATATCCAAGCACACTGTACTTGTCCGGAACCTGTCCGAAAAGAAAATATCCGAGAATCGTAGAGAAAATAATCTGAGAATAATCATAGATTGATATCTCTTTCGCAGGTGCATGATAATATGCTGCGGTAATTCCAAATTGTCCTCCTGCTGCCGCAAGTCCGGCACCAAACAGTGCCAGAATCTGCGCTCCTGTCATTGGATGGAAATTAAATAACAGATACGGAAGTGTCACGATGCAGGAAAACCCTGAGAAAAACAGAACAACAGAGCTTCCTTTCTGACCTCTCTGACCAAGAATCCTTACCATTGCATACGCAATACCGGCACCGATTCCCCCACACAGACCGATCACTGACGGAAAGAGTTCCATATTTGTAAAGGTTGGCTTAATGATAAACAGGCTTCCGATAAATGCAACAAAAATTGCAATTGCCTGCGCCGGTTTTAATTTCTCTTTCAACAGAAGAAACGAAAATAAAATAACAAAAACGGAGACATTTTGTTCAGCATAGATGCATCTGAAAGTACCAGATGATCTACTGCATAAAAATTACAAAGGATTCCCAGCGTGCCAAATGTTGCACGCAAAACCATATAACCTAAGTTTCCCTTCTTGATTTCAAATCCGTCACCACTTCGCACGATCATTATAAGTGCAACAAAGAATGCAACCAGATTTCGGAAAAAGCTTTTCTGTATGGACGGCACATCTCCCGCAAGCCTGACACAGGCACCCATTAACGCAAATGAAAATGCCGACAATATAATAAAGCAAATTCCTTTATTTCTGGAACTCATAATTTCTAACCCCTTTTCTCTTATTACAAAACTACAATTTCAAACAAATTCCATCTCCTATTAGTATAATTTTCGTCTTACAAACTGTCAATCCAAAATATTGTAACTGTTCAGAGCCAAGCAAAATTTCAAAAAAAGGTATAAAATGCTTGCATTTTTTAGACTGTTTTTGAAATTTTATTTGGCGGATACGCCAACCTCCAAAATGCGTAGTATTTTGGAGGTTGGCTCTGAACAGTTACAAATTATTTACAGAACAATATCATCCATCTTCTCAAATCCATTCATGGAATAAGATTCTATCATATTTCCGCTTACAAGATAGAATACGTCACCAATATACAGTCCTCTGCTGCCTTCATATCCGCTCAGCTGTCTGCTCATGACTTCTTTGAATCCTTCTGCCTCATCATACGTATACAACTGATAAGTCACTCCATCATGATAGGTAACAAACCCGAACAGATTCTTCTGAACATCTACAAATACACCTTTATAATTGTATCCTACATCTGTGCCATAGCTTTCTTCAATTGTATACTTATTTTCCTCTGTTACATTGGATGGATCTGTAACATTAAACATCGAAAGTTTCACACCTTCTGTTGTAAATCCATCTTCACTTACATCCATCCCTATGCCAAGCAGTTTTCCGTCTCCATATGGATGCAGATATTCGGAAAATCCAGGAATCTTAAGCTCTCCAAGAATCTTCGGATTCTCCGGGTCTGAAAGGTCTACCGAGAACAATGGATCCACCTGACGGTAAGTAACGAAATATCCTGTATCTCCCATAAATCTTGCGGAATAGATTGTTTCATCCTTTGCCAGATTGTGAATGGAGCCAATGATCTCCAGTTTGTCATTCAGTACATAAAGTGAATTTGTACCAGGTACCGCATCCTTAACATTTTCAGCAACGGCTTTTTCAGTCTTATCTGCCGTCTCATTTAATGGCATAATATCATCATTCGAATAAATCTCATCGATTGTTGTAACTAATCTAAGGTTTCCTTCATACTCATCAATGCTGAAAGAATCGTTCAGCATTCCTTTGATCTTCGTCTGAGCAACACCAACAAGCTTTCCATCTGTATAAGAAATCTTGCGGATCAATGTTCTGCTCACATCTGAATCTTCATAATAATTACTTGTAATATAAATATTATTTTCGCTTACATAACACACATCCGAATAACCAAAAACAGCCTTACTGTCTGTTTTTTCTGATGGATTATCTAATGAAAATGCTGTAATGATCGTATATTCATTTCCATCTGCTTCCTGTGGCATATAAATATTTTCTGCTTCAATAGATTTTCCCTGCACTTCCGGAATATACCACAGATCTCTTGCTGTAACATTGTCTTCGTAAGGATGGAACTGACTAAGCACATAGACATATCCATCAACAATCCTGGATGTATTATATCCTCCGCTCTGTTCCATGTTACCGATCTCTTTCGGATTTGACGGGTCACTGATGTCATATACCTGGACATACGTATTGTTCTCATAATATCCATCATAAGCTTCTGAATCCTCTGAATTTCCGACTTGTCTTCCTAACGTACCGAACAGAACTAATTTATCATCCTGTACATAAATGTCTTCTACATAGCGTTCTGCATCCTGTTCGATCGAGGCCAGCTTTTCCATGGACCCATTGTCAATAGCTGTGATTGTCACAACACTCCGACACAGTGTATAAATGTTTTTTCCATCGGTTTTAACAATATCGGCTTCCCCCACGCCGTTCTCACGGAGATTCGTATCTGAATAAGCTCCGGTATCACTAACATTACTACTTTCTGCTGATGCTGCGTCTGATGAAGATGCACTTTCATACATTCCAATGGCCATACTGTTGTTGTCCCGTGCCATCTGCTTATTGTACTCTTTGATACATTTTTTTAATTTCTTTATAATCTTTCGCTGTTATAAGTGTCTGGGTTGTCTCTTTCTGATCTGCTGCTGATGCGATAGTCGCTGCATCTAATATTTTGTTGTTTCCTTTGTTGATCTGCTTGATTCCAACTGTCGCTCCAACTATCACACAGACACATGCCGCCGCTGCGATCGGAACGATACGTTTCCAGTTCTTTTTGTTCTTTTTCGTTTTTGATCCCTGCTGCTTTTCTTCCTGTCTTGCCTGAAGCATTTTCTGAATTACCTCCGGCTCCAGTGAGTCCGGAAGGATCACATCATCTGCCATCTGTCTCAAATCTTGTTCTAAACGCTTTTCATTCTCAATCTTCTTATTGTTCTTTTCTCTATTTTCTTCCATCTTTTCCGCCTCCTTCTTCTATTTTTTCAACTCCAGCTCTTATAGATCATCCTGCTTCCAACATCTTACGCATCTTCCCAAGTGCCCTGCTTTTCTTTGATCGAACCGTTGCTGCATTCATCTCAAGCATCTGCGCAATTTCCTCACTTCCATATCCAGCGAATACAGAATACGAAAGGATCATACGCTCTTCTTCCTCAAGCCTTGCGAATGCCTCCTTCACATCAAAATGTTGCTCATAGTCCGGTTCGTGTCCAGCCTCTGGTGTCTCTTCCTCTGACACATGATTTCCACGCTTTCCCAACATTTTTCTGCATTGATTTCCTAAAATTGTAAAGATCCAGCTTTTAAAACTACTCTCATTCTTGAGCTTCGCAATATTTTCAAATGCAGATATAACGGTCTCACTTACCGCGTCTTCTGCATCTTCTGTATGCTTCATCATATATAATGCGAATTTATACATTTCCTTGCAAACGCCGGCATATAACAGGGAAAATGCTTTCGTATCTCCATTCTTGGCCTTGCGAACCAATTCCTCTTTGAATTGTATTTCCCTTGAATTTTCTTTATCCTTCATTCGTTCCCTCCTCTCGAATCATCTTTTTCATTTGAAGATTCTTATAACCATTTTTGTGAATCACCTGTATTGGTTCATGAAGTCTATGAATAGTTTCACATTATCTTTATTATAGGTTATATACACTAGAGTCTACAAATAAAAAAACTGTTGCAGATGAAAACTAAGAATTTCTTAATAAAAAGACAGCGAGATACAGGTCTTTTCCATATCTCGCTGTCTTTGGATGATTATTCACTCCTAAAGTGTTAACATATTTTTACTTCATCAATAAGGCTTTTCCTATTAATTCTGCACACTTTTTCAGTTCTGCTTCTGTATGGCTGGACATAAGCGCGACTCTAAGCCTTGCTGCTCCTTTAGCAACAGTTGGATAACGTATCGCTGATATAAAATATCCATTCTCATGAAGATAGTTGGAAACTGTCAGTGCATTTTCCTCATCACCAATAATAACAGGAATTATGGCAGTTTCAGATTTTACATTGATACCATATTTCTCGAGTTGTCTACAAAAATATTTTACATTGTACTGCAATTTTGTTACTCTTGAGATTTCCTTTTCAAGAACTTCGATTCCAGCCAGATTCGCAGCCATGGTTACTGGCGAAAGTGAAGTAGAAAATATGAATCCTCTTGCCACATTTCTCAGATAGTTTATCAGTCTTGTCTCTCCGGCCACATAACCACCTTCGCCACCTATCGACTTACTAAATGTTCCCATTAAAATATCTACCTGTCTTTTTTCCTGCCAGTATTCCCGGATTCCATGACCGGTTTTGCCGATCACTCCTGTGGAATGTGCTTCATCTACCATGGAAAACAATTGATTCTCTTCACAGATATCAAGAAATTCCGGAAGCTTTAATATATCTCCATCCATAGAAAAAACTGCATCACTGACAACAATGCCTGTCTCACATGGATTCTCTTGTATTTTTTTTCGTCAGATCATCCATATCATTATGAGCATATGTTACAATTTTGGCTTTTTGAAAGACGGCATCCATCAATAATACTTGCATGATTTAATTCATCACTAAAACAGTATCTCCTTTTTTCACCATTGCGGATATTGTTGCTACATTTGCAACATATCCTGTGTTAAACACGATCGCTGCTTCTGTTTCCTTGTAGGAAGCAATCTTATTCTCCAGTGCATTATGTATCACTGTATTTCCGGTTGTAAGTCTGGAGCCACCGGAGCCAAATCCATACATAGCTGTCGATTCTACGACTGCTGATTTTATGGAAGGATGACTGGCAATATCCAGGTAGTTATTGGATGCCATTAATACATAATCTTTTCCATCTATAGTTACATGTGAACTCTGTGCCGATTCTATTGTCTTCATTGTGCGAAAAAGATGGTTTTCTTTTAAAGATACCAGTGCTTTATCAATTTTATCCCACTTCTGTGGTCTTTTCATATCTGATTTTTTGCAAATCTTTTTGGGTACATTTCTGACGATCACATGCTGATTCTGAAGAAAATCAATTGCTTTTTGTTCTTCTGCATCTGTTCCTCGAAACAGAAATATTCTTCCTCCTTTTTCGCTCCCCATTCTCTTCATCTTCGTGATTCTTCTATAACCGATTTCTTTTGAGCTCACATAACCGGTCACGTACTCGGGATCATCTGAAATACATATCTCACCAATAATACCAGGACAATTTGCCACTTTTGTCGCAAGTACAATTGCTTCTTCATAATGATTCTTCTCGTTTCCGATTCTGTCCCCTTTCCTTCTCTCCTGATCCATATTGGTAGCACGAATCCCACGTTTTTTATCCGGTTCTAAACGAATGAGCCTGTCAACATCAAGAAGCATAGCTCCTCTCATGGCATAAGTTTCATCTAAGAATTGCATGACATCTTGCGGATTGTCTATTCCAGTTTCTTTTAAATATTTTTTTATCTCTTCCTGCCCTTTTTCCCATGTTTCGACCTCAATTGTCTCTACTGAAAGTGCATCAAGATAAATAATGTTCTCCTTGCAGACTTTATTTATCTTCAAGTTCAACGCATCTGCTTCACCCTTGGAATGATGCATTCCTCTCTCTATCAGCGCATTGGCAAATATATCAACATCCGGTGCCTCAACGATTTTCTCTGCTCCGGATATGTGTACATCCGTACCGTTTTCCTTTTTGCTTGCACGCATCTTAATACTGTACAATTCCTCCGCACTCATAGATTAAATTCCTTTCTGTTCAGTGAACCAGTCTTTCATGACATCAACAATCTGCCTGATCTCATTATCCTGTATGATATACGGAAACATGGCATACATAATATCGAGAAATGGTCTTGAAAATACTCCTCGTTGATATGCATACTCCTGAAATCCGATAAGACATGATGGGTCATGTACCTGGAAACAAAGACAACCACCCATATATCTGATTTCTTTGATAAGCGGATGAGTGAATCCGGAGACCAGATTTCTAACCATATCCTCTATATGCTTGATTTTTTCCATATAATTTTCACGCTCAAATATTTCTATAGATTTTAATGCTGCACTGCATGCGACCGGATTTCCCATAAATGTAGGACCATGCATAAGTGCATCTGTATCCTTATCAGAATAGAATCCATTATATATTTTATGATTTGCTACTGTCACTGCATGTCCTATATACCCGGCAGTCAATGCTTTTCCAAGCACGATAATATCCGGAAGTACAAGATCAGACACAAAACGATTTCCAGTACGTCCGAAACCAGTTGCAACTTCATCAAATATAAAAACAACATCATATTCATTGCAAAGTTCTCTTGCCCTTCTCAGGAAATCAATACTATACATTTTCATCCCGCCGGCTCCCTGAAGAAGTGGCTCTACAATAAATGCATAAAATTCATTTCCGTGTGTCCGAAATACTTTTTCCAATGCATCCATTTCCGTTGGAATGTGAATTACATCCTTCTTATCATCTTCTGATAATATAAAATGATAATCCTCATCATCTCCGGCCTTCATACACATAAATGTATCTCCATGATACGAGCTGGTAAGCGAAAGGAGTTTTTTCTTCCGCTGCCACGATTAATATTAAATTGCAATGCCATTTTCAAGGCAACCTCTACAGCAACCGAACCCGAATCTAGAAAAAAAACAGTAATCAAGATCTCCCGGGAGAAAATCTTTTAGTTTTCTGATAATTTCAAGACTGGTTCATGAGTAAGCCCACCCAGCATGACATGACTGAATTGATCAATCTGATTCTTCATTGCTTCGTTAATTTCTTTATTTTTATAGCCATGTATCATACACCACCAGGAAGATACGGAATCTATCATTTTATTATCCTGCGTATACAAATAAACTCCTTCTGCATCTACAATTTTATATGGTGTCTTCATTTTCTTCATCTGTACATATGGATACCAGATCATAAGTTTATCTCCTAAAATTATTCTTATTTTTGCTTTCCTCATTCCGTTATATTGTTATCTGTATAATGAAATTAATTCTGCTATATCAATATTCAAGTCCACGTCTCCCATGGAAACTTTCGCCAGAGTTGGAAGCCCCGTCATATATTCGCACATGCGTATATTATCTTCATGCATGATATTATCCGCTATATAATGATTAAAAATCATTCCTTTTATATTCATATTTCTGTTTTTCATATATTCATAAGTTAGTACAACACTATTGATTGTTCCAAGTCCTGCATCTGCAACCAGAATGCAGTCAAGTTCCATCTCATCTATTATATCTGTCAACCCAATACGTGCCTCATCAAAACAGATCGGACATAAAATACCGCCACTTCCCT
>ENA-OUNH01000060-OUNH01000060.1-human-gut-metagenome-genome-assembly--contig:-NODE-60-length-42431-cov-3.944024_pt1 | contig 42431 bp, 39 predicted proteins | sample MGYA00242806_ERZ504814 | MGnify/ENA primary metagenome ERZ504814 (study PRJEB26092, sample SAMD00036389) | human gut metagenome | host: Homo sapiens | study: EMG produced TPA metagenomics assembly of...
GTGGATGAGAACCTGATTGATGTTGTGAGCGATGTTGATGCAACACCGATTCTCGACACCCCGCTGAAAGCCAATGATACTGTCAGCAGCGTTCTGTATCTCGATAATAACGGCACTGAGTCCGCTATTACTCAGGAATTCGTAAACAACTACGATTACTGGAAGAAGCAGAATGCAGACGAGAGCAAAACGAATCTGCCCTTCGTTACCGACTGCAATGAAAAGTCTCTGCCGCTGTATGTCAATGAGACTGACACCGATGACGATTTCGAGTGGGCGCATGATGAGAAGACTTGTGGATTCTGTGATTACAACCACAAGCCGCTTGCCCCGTATGTTGTTGACATCAACACTGACCCGATGCAGGGCAACGCTCTGACGGTTCGTTCGGTCACGAACCCGAACGGCGAGACCGTTAAGAACTACGACCTCATCATCCACAAGGGTAACCTCTATGTTCACCCGGCACTGCTGAAAGCCACCGTGCCTCTGTATGTCTGCATGTATGGTTCCAACTCTTCCGGCGCTGTGGTTGAACCCACCAACTACCGTATCACCAACTATTCTACGGTTGCTATTCAGGTGAAGAACATCAAGACGAGCGGTCCTTGGACTGTGAAGGATGTTCCGGGTATGGAATACTACACGGGCACCGATTACGGTTCTTCCTCTTACACGATGAGCAACAACACCCTGCATCGCGGCGAACTTTACATGCGTCTGCGTGATAAGGTCCTGACCGATGGCGATAACGCAATCGACCATAGCGATACGGCTTGGGTCATCCCCAAGGCTACCGGCGACTTCCTCAACAACAAGATTACCGGCACCGCAATGCGCGTTCCGATGGCAGTGTATACCGCAACCGGCAATGTGAACGATGCCAATGTCTGCACTCCCGTCACGAAGGTCACCTACACCATCGCTCCTTACGGTGGCACGATGCCCGACGAAGCGGAGTTTGAGAAGGTTGATTCTCAGGATTGGTTGAAAGACGCCTCCTGATGTTCCGGCAGTGACTTAACTTATCCAGTGTGACCTAATGGTCGCTTCTGTACAATATCCTTGAGCAGGCAGCTGAACTCAGCTGCCTGCTCTCTTTTTGTTTCCGGCACAAAAACTACACAATTCGTCAGTTGCGTAAATGTGCGAATTGCAGATAATGGAAAATGCAGGCAGGATAAGGAAAACACCTGCGAAACCATTACAGAAAGGAACATTTAACAGTGAGAAATATCAAGAAGATTGTCACATTGGGATGCATTGCGGTGTGCGCTGCCGTGATGCTGTGCAGCTGCGGGAACAAGAAGGCTCTGGCCTCGATTTCTCTCGCAAGCCCTATCACGCTCCAGCTCGGTGAGAGCAAGGAAGTGGAGATTACCGGTATCCTGCGCGACGGCACGACCGTGACGGGGGATGAACTCGATGCGATTCTTAAACGCAAAGGAATGCACTACGAGAGTTCATCGGACAATGTTGCGTCCATTGACCAGAACGGATTGCTTACGGCAAACAATTCCGGAACGACTGAAATCAGCATCACGAGCCAGAACAAGCGCCTGACGGCTGGTGCGGTCGTGAATGTGGTTGAACCGCTGCAGGGATTCCAGGCTGAGGATATCGTTGCCTCTACAAAGAGTACCCTCGTACCCGTTACCTACACGACTGTCCCGGAAGGCGCAGATGCAGGCACTGTGACTATCTCGGTTGCGGACTCTGAGATTGCCCGTGTTGACGAGAACAATAACATCATCCCCTTGAAGGCCGGCGATACGACTGTAACGATTCGCTCCGACAAGGGTCCGTCCAGCATCGTGAACCTTAAAGTTACCCAGGCACCAACTGAACTGTTTGCTGACGACTTGTATGTCGAAATCGGCGAGACGGCGAAACTCAATGTCTATACAGATGTGAAAGACCTCGAATCCGGTGTGGACGGCACCAACTACACCTACGAGAATGAGTCGAACCTCATCTGCGCCGTCTCTGTAGAGGGTGATGTAACGGGCATCGAGGCAGGCGACAGCGTTGTGAAGATTCAGAACGAATATGGTCTTGAAACACAGGCAACGGTCCATGTCACGCCTAAAACAAGCCATATCACATTCGGGTTCTCCGGGAACTAAGGCGGTGAAGCACAATGCGCAAATACATTGCAGTACCTTTGACTTGCGCCCTCGCTATGATGGCTCTGACAGGCTGTACAGACCCTTCAACGCTGTACGAGAACAACGACCTTGTTGCACAGGGAACGACCTCCTACAAAGCCGCAGAATGGTCACAGAGCAGCCTGACGGACGAAAGTACGATTGATTACGCCGCTGGTGCTGTGTCCTTGACGGGCGCAAAAGAAGCCTTCTCGTTCACGATGCACGCAGATTCTGCTAACCTTGATGTATACGATACTATCACCTGCGATACGGGAGCCTGCAAAATCCTGATTGTCGATACCGATACGAAATCTGTTGCAGCAGAGTACACGGAAACGGCTTACGACACCATCAAACTTAACGGCGGCAACTATACGGTGTATCTGGTCGGCAAGGATGATGCCTCCTTCACCGCTACGCTGAGCCTGTACAGCCTTGGCGGAGACATCACATGGTCCGTTGATGAGGATACAGCGGCAAACACCGGCAAATGACACATTTCACTTTCAAGAAAATCACAGAACCAGCGCATTTTTTCGAAAATCCTGTTGCGGAAATGTGCGAATTGCAGATAATACAAGTATGAGGACATTAAGAGCGCCGCTGCGGTACAATTTCCGCAGGGCTGCTCTTTTTGTAAAGTTTCATGCTTGTATTCCGTACACTTTATTTGTCATAAAGGAGAGTCTTATGTACGACAAATCCACGAAAAGCGTAAGCCGCAATGTAAGTCTTACCATCGCGGGAGAGTGGGAGACCCCCGATGAACTCTTCCGGGAACTTGACCGCAAATATCATTTCACCCTTGATGCTTGTGCCCGCCCTGAAAATGCCAAATGCCAGAAGTTCTTTACTGCACAGGATGATGGTCTTGTACAGGACTGGAAAGGGCATACGGTGTTCTGCTGCCCGCCGAGCGGTGCTGCAAATCTTCGCCGCTGGGTAAAGAAGGGGAGCTTCGAGGCAAAGAAGAAGGGGACTACGGTAGTCATGCTGCTGCCTGTTTCTACGGATTCTCATTGGTTTCAGGAGCACATCTACCTGAAACCCGGTGTCCGTGTAAAGTTTTTGCCGGAGCGCGTTAAGTTCGTGAACCGTCTGCTCCCGTCTTACGCCGAATACGGCCAGCATGGAGCCGCAAGTGTTGGCGGGACCCGTCCTTCGATGGTCGTGGTCTTTGATGGCTCGAAGCGCAAGTTCTGCTGCGAGTGAGTGAGTAAAGGAGGAAACCGCTATGAAAAAGAAAATCACGATTATCGATAAGTCCTTTACCCCCATCGTCGTGCTGGCAGATACGAGCAGTGCTCTGTACGAGGACCGCTGCGGGCGGCTTGGGGAGCGCAACCTCTTGTCCGATACTGAAATCGTCTGTAAGGCGATGGACGGCACGAAAGAGATTGCGTCCGTGAAGGCTCATGTCCTGCAGGTTCCCACGAAGAAGCTTCCCCTCGAAGCCCTGCACGCCACGGAACAGAACCCTATTCCGGCAAAGCAGCTGGCTATCAACTATCTGTGCCAGAAAAACGCAGAGGTCGAGACGCTCTGTGAGCGTGAGAAGACGGACAGCGTTGCGATGGTTCTTCCCATCACCACGCATCTGTACATCGAAAGCCTTGTGGTGGATGCCCCGCATCGTAAACTTGGTATCGCCACTGCAATGCTCGATTTCCTCATTAGCATGGCGGCTCCCGAAACCGTCAGCATGTTCGCAGGTCACGAGCAGGCTGAGGTGATGGCGATGCTTAAAAAGCTAAAATTCATCGAGGCACCCATTGTTGCTATGGATGTTCCTTGGAAGAAAAAGAACTTCTTCTATAAGCGCTTGAAGCGCCTTGCCCGATAAGTGATAGGAGGCATTTTATTTTGATGGACCAGTTCAAAGAACTTCGCGCACACCCGAAAATGACCAAGGCATTGCTTGAGCAGATTGAGAGTCTGCAAAAGCAGAACCACACGACCGACGAGATTTCCGCTACGCTCGGCATCACCCCGGAATCCGTACAACGCGGATACGAGAAACTGAACGATAAACACCGCGCCGAGATTCGTGCAAAGCGCGGCGGTGCCTTTGCAGTGAATGTGAAGGAGGGAAAAGCCCGCATGGTCTGTACCGAATCCAGCTGCCCCTGGCGCGGCAGCAATCGAGAATACTGTGTCTGGCCGTCTTGCTTCAAGCATTCGATTTCAACGGTTCGCACCGATGTGAACGAAGATGAATGCGAGGCAGACACGACTTTGAATGAGGAGGAATCCGTAAATGCCTAACACTCTGAATGATATCTTTGCGCACCTTGATAACGCCAAAGCAAGCCGCGCATACGAGACAAACCAGGAACGGCGGCGTAAGGTGGAAGAAGCCGAGCACGAGCGCAAGGTAAAGCAGGCAGCGGAATCTGCCGTAGAAAAGTACCATGTGTACGATGACGACTACGATGTAGAGGACGTCGAGGAGCCGCTCGTCATGATTCCAAAACAGAATCCCGGCACCCCTGAGGCAAAAGCCGCCACAATGCCTGCATCCAAGAAGGATATGGATGACATCGCAGATAACAACCCTTTCGTCCAGAACCTGTTCAAGCGCTCTCACAAGCAGGTTAGGCAGGAGCGTCCTGCCCGCGAGAAACTCGCAGCGAGCACAAATACTGCCAAGGCTCCGCAGACCCTCGCAGCGCCCGCTTCCGAGCCTACAGCGCCGCAGAGCGAGACATTTAATGTCCCTGTCACCCCTGTCCCTGTACAGCCTGTAGCACCCTCTGCGCCCGCATCAACGGTTGCTCCCGCTGTGCCCGAAACCGTTGATACCGTTGATTTCGTTGACGATATCCCCCTCGACATCGAGTTTGACGATACCGAGGCAGACATCCAGAACAAGCAGCCCGACCAGAGCGTTCAGAACGAAGCCGTTCCCACGCAGCCTGTGGCCTCTCAGAATGCAGAAGCAGTTCCTGTTTCAAGCGAACCAACCGCTCAGCTCGAGAATGTACCTGCTCAGGAACCCACTGCTTTTGCTGCGCATCTGGATGCGAGTCCCGATACCAAAGAGAAAGAACCTGAGAAGAATCTCGGATATCATGAGCCTGTTGGTGAGATGGTCATTCCCGATAAAAAGCCGGAACAGCTGGAAACTCCCGCATGGCCTGACGGCATGAATGGTCCCAAGTTCACCGAAAGCGTTGTTGCTTACGGTTCTTTGCCCCGTAAAGTGGGGGCGGAGGAAGCAAATGTTTTCCTGTTTGCCCGGTACAATACCGATAAGGACATGGGTTCTTATGGGTTATGCATCGATATGGGCAAGGATTTCGTACAGTCTTCCAAGTGCGGTAAGGCCAATAACCCGGAGGAGTACGCTCTGATGGGTGCGATTGAGATGCTGCTCGCTCTGGATGAACACACGGTTCGGGATGTCGTCATCTATACCGAACCCGTGGTTGCCAAAATCATGAACGAGAATGCCAACCGTCTTCTCGATGGCAAGTCCCCTGTGCGCCGCAAATACATCGAGTTGGCATGGAAGGCTATGACGAAGGTCAGTGTCCGGTTCGTGACCACGAAAGTGAACAGCGAGTACGGGAAACTGGCACTGGCTACCGCAAAATACCTGGCGTTCTGTGAGCGCTGATAAAAACATAGAGGAGTAATCAATATGGCTAATCTTCTGGTCGTTGCAGTGGATACCGGAAACAAGAACATCAAGACCCCGCATACCGAGCCGTTCAATTCCGGGCTTATCTGCCACGGCAACATCCCGCCCGCCATCAAGGCGGATACCCTCTGCTATGAGGGCAACTACTATACGCTGACCCAGTCCCGCGTTCCGTACATGTACGACAAGACCTCCGACTGGTCTTACTATGTTCTGACTCTCTTTGCCATCGCCAAGGAGTTTCAGGCAAGCGGCATGATTCGTCCCGGTCAGAAGAATGTCCGTCAGGATATTTGCCTTGCAATGGGCTTGCCTCCGACACATATCCATGACCTTGCCCCAAAATACCAGACCTATTTCGGCCGCGATGGACGCCGAGTCGAGTTCACCTACAACGACATCTCCTTTGAGATTCGCGTTGCCCGCGTCTTCGTGTTCCCGCAGGGCGTTGCTGCCATCGCTCCGTACATGGGACAAATCATGGCGCGTCCCGAGGCATATACCTACATCATCGATATCGGCGGGTATACGACCGATGTTGTGAAGTTCTCTCGCGGCGGTCAAGTCGATATGACTTTCTGCGAATCCTTCAACAACGGCGTCATCAAGATGTACGATGAGGTACAGCGTGCGGTTCGCAACCGCTTCCAGCTGGATATGGACGACTACAGCATCGACAATGTCCTGCGCAGAGGCTACAACCCCGGTCGGGAAATCAACGAACTGGTCCACAGCACCGCTCGTTCCTATGCCCGGACCCTTATCCGGACCCTGAAAGAGAAGGGCGTTGATTTGACCCTCTCGTATCCCGTATTCATTGGCGGCGGTTCCTGCCTGATGCGTCCGGTCATCGAGAGTGAGTTAGGTCGGGACGATTACCTGTTCGTGGAAGACCCCCGTGCTAACGCAGTAGGTTTCAAAATGATGGCGGAGAGTAAGCTGGCTGCTGAAAACCGTTGAAGCGAGGTGAACTGCCTTGCCTAAAGCTAACCCGAATCAGATTCGGTTGCCGGTGATGTTTGACCTCACTGACCCGAGACAGAAAGCGGCTTACGAGATTCTGAAAAACGCAGGATACGGAAAACGCACCCCTATCATCGTGGATGCGCTGCTCGATTCCCTCAAAACGAATGTCTTACTGAGCCAGGCTAAAGAATCCAGCGCATCGAATGTATCGGAAACTGATATCCGCCGCGCAGTTGAAGATTCGATGGAATCGGTCCTGAACCGGTATTTCTCAAAATCCGAAGCATCCGCACCGCAACCCCAGCCTGAACCCGTACAAACGCCTACACCCGTTTCTGTTATTCAAGAGCCTGCCCCTGTACAGCCTGCTCCCACACCGCAGCCAAGCTTTGTTCCGTATGTTCCTGCCGCTCCTGTACCCGCACAAGCAACCGTACCGGACGAGGGACACATGAATCAGCTGCTCTCGATTGCTGACGCCTTCTTCTGAGCCGCACAAAATAAGACCGCCACACCCAAATTACCGGGTGCAGCGGTCTTTGTTTTTAAACCAGTTCTTTTAATTTGATATCGTAGGATATCGCTTCTTGTGAATCTCTCTTTTTTCTTTCGGCAATCGCCTCATCAGCAGCTTCGTTTACGGATGCAGCTGCCGCCTCGATGATTTCGGGATTTCTGATTACCTCTTCATCGTATTCCTTCTTCTTCGCAAACGCAGTGAGCGCCTCCCCGCATCGTCTTCTTGCATACTGGCTGGTATCAGTGCAGACTGTTTGCGTGGCTGCGGCCAGCTGGTAAATGGCTCCCTTTCCGAGACATTCAATCGCAGCACCAATTTGCTGATAGTTCTCGAAGTAATCGTGTGTGTCAATCAGGTTCGATACTTCCTGAAATCGTTTCAGGTCGTACCCGTAAGTGAAGCAGAAAGAAAGTAGCAGGTTCTCCGGGACAAGTATCTGCTTTTCAATGATTTTCCGGTATGTGCGGGAATTCATCGGGCATCCGAGAAACACGCCGTAGAACTCTTGTTTGGACATGCCCATCAGGTAGCGCTGCCGCTCCATGATTACAACGGCACTGTCTGAAATGCTCTTAATCCAGTCTTCTCTTTTTCTCGATGTTTCTTCCACAAACTTACGGTAATTTTCCTCTTTGATTTTGAGAGTTAGCATTTTCCAATCACCTCAGTTCTTGATTCAAACCCATTTCTGCCATCTAACTATGACTTTTTTATTGGGCGTGACTTTATTATATCAAATAGGTGTACTAAATACAACTATGCATGTGGTCAAAAAGTGTCAAAATCCCAGTCATCGAGATACATTCAATGCAATAGTTTCACTTAAGGATAGTGCCGCTTTTGTCTGGGTTCAGCACCGCTATAGGTGTTCTTGGATTCGTATATATGGCAAATAATATTTTTAAACACAATATATAGTGGTCAGATAGCGTTTTTCTCTTGCAAAACACTATATCTTGTGGTATAATGTCTGACATAAATACAAGATATAGTTTCGGCACTCAAAAAAGGTCTTGTGCGTTTGTGCGAATTGCATACCATTGAAGATGGCATCAGGAAAAAGGTTCGAGTTCCTTCATACGGCATAACATGCTTGTACTAAGTACAAGGGAAAAGGCGGGTTTGAAATGGCAAAAGGAAACGCAATCGTTATGTATCTGGAACAGGCACGCATCCACGGTGAGCCGATTGGTATAACTCACAGCGAGGTGCTCTTTACGAAGCCGAATGGATATACTGTTCAGCCGCACAACAGGGTGGTATCGAAAGCCGACAACAAGACGATGGGAGAGTCGTTTTTGAACGAGCTCATCTATGTGCTCGGTGCTGAGGACGGTGAGGAGCGGAAACTTCCTTACGACCGCGAGGTGCTTGTGTATACCTCAGATGAAATCAATTCCGACAACTACCGTACTTATATCAATGCGGTGAACACAGGAATCGACTGTCCTGTGCATAACTTCAAGCTTTGCCAGAAACTGCGCCGACTCTGTGATGAGCGCGGATACCATCTATTCTTTAGTAATAACAGCCTGCTTGGTTCAACGATTCGCAACGATGCAATGGCTGAACTGTACAGCCAGCTGAAAATCCTGAACGAAAGGGGAACGCAGGATGCAAGCGGAAAATAACAATGATATTGCAATTACCGAAGCCAAACTCAAAGATTTTCTGAGTTCGGTTCTGTCATCGGAGGGAATCGTAGTGGACATCAGACGCACATTCATCGAATACAACGGCGTGAACCGTTCGCGGGTCTTTGCCCGTCATGCAAACCGCATGGCTTGCAAGGGGTCGAATGAAAAGTTCGTCGTGATTGCACTGCTGTGTTACCCGGCTCTTCAGTGGCTTTTGAAGGCGCAGGACATTGATGCGCTCATTGAGAAGCTGAAAGAGGAAAATGAGGATGAATCGGTTTGGCGGATGAGCAACATTCAGCGTATCCTCGAATCGTCTATGGGCGGGTGCAAGCCTCAGCTTCGCCTTGAAATGAGAAAGCTGTTCTTCGCCCGCTGCCAGCAGCTGGTGGATGAGATTGATGAGGCAATGAACAAGGCTGTGTTCATGAATCCAGCCAGCAAGCCGAGCCGTATTAGCCTTGCGATGGCGATGCTCAGGGGTTCGATTCTTGACAGCGACCCTGTTACGGCAGTCACTATCCGCAATAACTTCGATTCTATCGTTGAGGATGTTACGGCGATTGCCGGAGACGCCATCAAACCTTTAGTCATGCAACTAGCACCGAATGAGGGCGAAGCAAAAACAGCAGAAGCTGCTTACCTCTACCATAACACAGAGGTGCTGCTGCGGGAATATTCCCGAATCGTCAATCCGTCCGTTGCTGACGAGAACCGGTCTTTGCGGATTCTCGCACAGGGCGGCAACACACTGGAAAGCGATGCGCGATGCCATCAGGCACAGGTGCTTGTCCAGTACGCCCAACTCATCCGGGGTGCTATCGAGTTGGTGAAGGATTTCCCCGGAGATTCTAAATTGTACGATGTCCTTATGCTTGTCGTGAACGAGAAGTATGGTGCAAACGGCACAGATGAAGCCAAACTGGCTGAGCAGGTTGGTATCAACAGCAGCTACTTCTCGGAGAAGAAGCATCGAGCGTTTACCGCCTTGTCAGCGCTATTATGGGGCTGCGATATTGAATCTTTACTGTCTCTGTTACAGTAAGGCTTCTTTCCTGCACTTTTTTGCGCTGATTCATGCTTGTATTAAATGCACTTTATCCATGATTCCGGCTGGATTTATCCTGCTTGTGAATAGTCCGTAGAACCTCATGTGTGGGAATGACGCATGGGGCTCCTGAATCACACTTTTATTCATGGTTGTATTTTATACACAATACGACCACTGCTCTTAAAAAGGAGGAGCAATTCTATGGCAAGCGAAATTGGTAAAATCGTACACTGCAAAATCTGTGGAGCACCCATCGAAGCACGCGGGAATCGCCTTTATTGTCCCGTATGCTATAACCAGAACCGCCGCAATGCAGCCCAGCGCAGTAACGCACGGACCAAATGGAGCGGGAACAGACGAAACGTGAGGAAAGCAAAAATGAAAGAGAACAATCGTATCGCTACCAGCGCAGCAGAACTCAACATGCGTGCCAAGCTTTCTAATCTCGGAGGCATCTCTTATGGTGACCTCTCTATCTGGGAGCAGACGCACGGTATGGAATTCTCTGCCTGGGTGCATGAGTGGGAGAAACTGAACAGCGGTACACAGGCTGATGGGTTGAAGTTCCCGGACCATCTTCCGGAAGGATTCCCGACTCGCCGCAAGCCGCCGGAGCATCCCTGGACGAAATCCACTTCTTGTAAGTGATGGCCATGTCCAAAAAACCGAAATATGAGCGGTCGGACGACTACCGCTATCAATACATTCGAGCCCATCCCGGATTCATGGGCAAGTATTACCTCTGTCCTTATTGCGGGCGCATCATGCTGAAAAAGACGATGCAGGTGGACCATATCGTGTCTATCAACCTTGCGAATAAGCACCGGGCTTATCGCGTCTTGGTTCCGGACGGCAACATCAATAATCTTCACAACCTCACGGCATCGTGTCCCAAGTGCAATAACCGGAAATCGGATTCCGGCGGATTCTGGATTTTCCTTGCTAGATTCGGCGTTGTCTTTTATGCCGTTATCTGGCTCTTGCTCTTGGGCTTCGCTGCATGGTTTGCCATTGGTGCTGCCACGGGACACATTCAGCGTGGATTCCTTTTGCCGTATTTCTCTGCTGCGGGGAATGTCCTGATGCAGGGTACGGCAAATGCAATCGCTTCGATATTCAGATTCCATTAGTTTTTCATATAAAGGAGATATTCAAAATGGACAATACACAGAATCTCGGTCAGCCCGTTGGTAAGGTCACTACGACCTACAACGGCGAAAAAATTCAGGTCAATGTCTATGCAGACCGTTCTGTCATCCTTCCGGATGGCACGGTGCGCAAGGTCAAGCAGGAAGTGGTCGATGCCCTCATCGCTAAGAATCAGGCCATGAACCCTGCATCCACCATCGTTCGAATGGCTCCCGCAAAGCCCCGCATGACCCAGCCTGAGCCGAGTCAGGAACAGGTCCAGCAGCCCGCCGCGCAGGTTCAAGAACCCGCTCAGCCTTCCTACCAGCCGCAGATGCAGATGCCCGCACAGCCTCAGCAGCCTGTCATGCCTCAGAACGCAGCCGTTCCTGAAATGCACTACCAGAACGAGCCGGTCCAGCAGGGCTATGATACGCAGATGAATGCTCCTGCCGATATGCCTTCACAGGATATTCCTGCACCTGTGGCACAGGACCCCGCCGCCGAGCAGAACGCTGCGGACAAGAAGCAGATGTTCCATAAGGGGAAAGGTAAGGACAAGAAGAATGCCCATGCCGACAAGAAGCGTGGTAAGGCTAAATCCGCTCCTGCTGAGGTGCAGGGTGAGGGCTTTGACGGGAATATGCCTGTTGAGAAGGCCAGGAAGAAGTCCAAGGCTGGCGTCATTGTTGCCGTGGTCCTTGCAGCCGTTATTGGCGGCGGTGCGCTGGGATATGCCTATGTTCCTGCTGTCTATGACGGTGTGAATAATGTCCTGACTGCTGTGACCGGCAAACAGGTTGGCGTTCCGGCACCTATCCCGTCCAACACGGGTGATGGCAATGCCCCGACAGTCAGCCAGCCTCAGCTGCAGCAAAGCAGCGGCACCAGTGAGAATGCCCTCAATGGCATCGACCTGAGCGGTGATGTCACCATCGAGTTCTACGCTACGGTGCGTACCGCTGATGGCCGCGAATACAAGGTCCCGCTGTCCAGTGCTAACCTGACAGACGGAAACCTGAAAAGCCTGCTGGACGGCAGCGGATTCACCCTGACCTCCGGTCAGTAACCGCACTCTGAGATTCAGATTTCTAGGAAAGGGGTCAAACGGGCGGGCAGCTTCACTACAAATCAAGATGCTCTAAAGCCTGTCTGATACTATATCGGACAGGCTCTCGTTTTATAAATAAATATGAATGATATGCTCAATGCGCAAAAGGCAAAGCTTATAATCGCCGCATGCTTGTCCTTTTTCGTCGGAACCTTTCTGGCTCTGTACACGAAAAACCTTCCGACATTCGGTGCCGGAGTCTTAGTTGCGGCATACTTCCTTGTGGAATTTTTAACAATGCTCAAAAACAGCAAAGCCGACAAGTATATCAAGGTCACCGCTTTGGCGGTCAATGCGGATGAATCAAGAGCGGGATTAGAGCCGATGGAAACATGGCGGTTCATCCCTGTGAATGAAGATGGCGAGTATCTGGATAAGAACGGCAAATATGATATCTTCCTGCAAGTAAAGCCCCGTGACCGCGAATATCATATCGGAGCACTTTACGATATGCTGTTTTGCGCCGGAGACGGCGAACGACTGACGCAGGATAACCTTGTCGCTATCGAACAGAATTCTGTCAAGGCGAAAGTTCAGAAAGAGGGGCTGTTGCGTCGTGGAAAGAACCGTCCGGTACAAGAATCTGAAAATGAGAAGCAGGAATCGGCGTCATCGGAGAATGAGAGCAAAACGGATGTGGAGGATGATGAGCCTTGAACTTTGCAACAACACTCCTTCTATGCCTAGTATGCTCTGTTTTTGCATTCAAGGTGACGAAGGACAGGCGTTCGCTTACCGATGTGGTTTCTATGGGAAGGAAGTACCGCCGTCATAGCAAAGAAGTAGAAGCCTCCGCGCTTGAACTCGTTGTGACGGAATCCGGTAACACTGCCTTAAAACTCGATGCCAAGGGAAGCAAAGATTATGTGGCGGTGCATCTTTCCCGCAAAGAAGCGCGAAAATTCAAAGCGGCATTTGCGGCAAGCAAAGGCGAGCCGTTAAGTCTATCCCTGCATCAGTATAAAATCGGCGGCAAGAAATACTATGCCCTGTTTGAAAACCACCACGATAAGTATGCGCCGGTTGACTTGGAAGGTGTGCAGGAAGAAAAGGTAAAAACCATCTGCCGCACGGCTCGAAGCGTGGCGGCGGCACTGTATTTCTTTTCCCTGCTGCTGTATTCCGTCAGCTTTACCGTGTCGGTCGTTTTGATTCTGGCTGCTACGGGACTTATCTACATCAACATCCCGTTTCTGCCGGATTCTGCATGGGATGATGCCTGCGAGTTCATCAAACGCCCGAAAGAACCGTCAAAAAACGGTAATGAGGAGACGGATGTAGTCCCTTCAGCGGCATCCATCATCCTGCAAAACATCATGGACAAGTACGGCACAGCTGAACCGGAGCCGGAACCTGTAACGGTTAAGCCGGAAACGCCCAAGAAACCGGAACAGAAAGCCGAAAGCAAGCCGCCAGAACCCACGGATGTCGAGTCCATCCCGGACACGCCCCACCAGACAAAGCCTGAGGCGTCAAATCCTGCGTTTAAGCCGAAAGAGGTGTCGTTACCCTCTGAGCCAGCAAAAGCCTCAAGCGAGCCCGATTTGCCCGTTCTGGACGATGTTTCTCTGGACACGGATGAGGCAGCAGACGATACCCTCGCTCTGGATGCTGAAATCATAGACGAAGATGCGGGGGAAGTAAGCCTTACTGCTGACCCTGAACATGATGCCGATGCAGCGCTTGTCTCTTTTGAACAGGAAGCGGCTTTAGCTTCTGATGATGAAGACGATGCTGCGGCATTGGAGCGGGAACTCGCGGCACTGGAAGCAACATTGCCGACACCCACTACCTTCGACCCGTCCGGCATCGAGGAGGACGAAGACGATTCCGAGTCCTTTGACATGGATAGCTGGCTGGCGGAAGATGTTCCCGAGATTGAGCCTGACACCGAGGCTGAAATCGAGTTGGAGACTGCGGAACCTGAACTCACTGTTGAACCGGAACTCGAACCTGCAGAAACCGACTCTGAACCGCCCGCCAAAAAAGAAATCACGCCGAAACCGGCAGGGATGGAGTCTGACCAGAACGGAAAGAAAGATAAGGCTCCTGCTAATTCGGAGAAGTCTTCTGATTCCGGCACAGAGAATCCCGTTAAGGTGAACGCCTTTACGAAACAGGAGAATCCTGTGCCCGTGGAAGAAAAGCCTGCGCCTAAACAAAAACCTGCAAAAGCCTCAAAGGCGAAAACGCCGAAAACCCCGGAATCTGGTACTTCCAAACCGGCTACGGCACCTGCTCCTGCTCCTGCGAAGAAACCGGAAGCGGATAACCGCAATGATGCTTCTTTGTTCGGTAGAGGGTTTCAGAACAGAACCACGAAAGGTTCAGGCGGCGGTAAGAAGAAAGCAAATCAATCCAAGAAACCAGAACCGTATTCGGAGGGCGAGCAGATGCGCTTCGATGGCATTTGATACGTTTTTACGGCAAATTCCTGAATTGAAACCGGCACTTGCACATTCTTGCGAACGGATAATAATGGAAATTGGTTGAGCAGCGTTTCTTGACCGTTTTAACTCTCAACCATAATCGGAAAACGGCTAACCTAGAACCGAGGAACATCATGGGTACTTTGAAAAGTTTTGCGGCACTTCTTCTGAGTGTCGCAGCCTTGCTGACTTCGGTGCTGGCTCTGAATGCGGCCCAGAAAAAAGCAGAGATGCAAAAGGCAGCTGCGCAGACGGTGACGAAAGCCGTTGTTGCTGCGCAGGAGGAAACGGCTCTTGCATCCGCTCTTGATTCTGATACCTGTGAAGCAAAGCTTCTGGGTATACAGGTCCTGAACACGGAAGTCGGGACACTGGACGCAACTGTCAGCACTGCGGGTCCGTTGGGGGCAATCGAGGCAAAGCTTAAACCTGAAAAGGAAGAGAGCGAAGAGAAGAAGCCGGACGGCACTGCTCAGGAATCCGCGCAGGAAAATCCCGCCAACAGGTCTGCGGACGACTACAACTATCCGGATTTTTGCGGACGGCTGTATATCCCTGCTGCGGGTATTGATGTCGCGCTGTACAACAACACATCTCAGGATACCTGCAACCGGACCGACAGTGCTGCGATTTTCCCGCATCGTCCTGAGGATGGCGGCAGCAATATCGTGGCTGACAACGAACTTGAATCGCTGACTTCCGTGGCGGTTGGGTCTACGGCATATGTCATCACGCCGGGCGGACAGCAAATCAACTATGTCTGCGTGGATGCGTTCAATGGTCACAACGATGTGACGGGCTATGATGCGCTCCAGAAAGATGACGGCACTGTCGTTTGGGGCAGCGCAGAACTCATCGTCTATACTTGCTTGGGTGATGCGTACAATGTTCGTGTTGCCTGCTTTAACCGCGCTTGATGGTCAGGAGGATTGAAAACACATGAGTAAAAAGACTAAGAATCGTCTCGCTGTTCCTACGCAGGAGCAGAAAGAGTTCGAGACGAATATCGAAGCCCCGAAAGAGGAGTTCGCCACTTCTCTGACTCCGGTTGCTGATACCAAGAAAAGGAAGATACCGCCGAGGAGAAGAAAGAAGAGACTCCTAAATCTGAGCCCGCCGCTCCTGATGAGAAGGAGGATTCTGCCCCTGAAAAGGCTGAGGAGACTCCCGATAAGGAGAAATCCGAGACTAAGACCGAAGATGTTCCTGCCAAGGACAAGTTCAAAAAGGACAAAAAGGCAGAGGTCAAGGAAGATAAGAAGCCCGAGACGAACAAGAAGGATGCCAAACCTTCTAAGAAGGGCGGCAGCAATGTCATTCTCGGTGTTAGCTGCGCCGTGATGGTCGCGGCAGTCGGTGTGATGGGTATGACGATGGTTCAGAACAAGAATGCTGACAAGTCCTCGATTCCCGCTGTTGGCGGTTCGTTCTCTGTGACCGGAAATGTCGCAGAGGATACTTCGTTCACCGAGCAGGCTGCGGTCGCCCCGTCTACGGCTCTCACCTCTGATGGTCGCCGGTGGGCGATGGGGGCATCCAATGTCCTGATTCAGGCTGAGGATGGGACCGGTGCTGTTGTTCCTGTGGATGCCGCTGAGACCTTCCAGTACGATGGCAAGAGCCTGTCCTTTGAGAAGGACGGTGCCACTTACATTGTGCGTATGGTTGCCGATTCCTATACCGGTGCTGCCCAGTACGCAGAGGAGCAGACCGATGAGAGTTTCACGGTCTCGGGTATGCGCTTCGCCGGAAACGGTCAGGTGCTGGTCGTGGTCGGTACTCGTTCTGCCGGTGACGATGAAGGCAATGCAGCTGTCCGCACTGCTGTTGCTGATATGCTCGAAAAGGCTGTGCCCGCACAGGGGTCCGGTAACATCACGCTCAATGGTGTTGCCGTAACTGCTGATGGCTGCGAGGCTTCCTTCTCGAACGGTCTGGCACTTGTTAAGTAACGGCGATGGTGAGGTCAAGTTTACCCCGTCCTCTTATGATTCCGAGACCATCGCATTCGATGATGCCGGGACGACTGCGAGCGGCGCTGCTGTCACGCACAGCGACTATGCGAATGTGAATGATACCGAGGCATATCTCATCGAGTCCGATGAAGGCAACGTCATGGCGTTCACGAACAACGCCGACCTGCTGACCTCAGTTCTGGGACTTCAATAAATAGCATTTAGGAGATTGTATCGCGTCAATAACCCACGACTGAAGTCGCAGGCTTGCTTCGGTAAGTCTGCACTTTAGAAGTGTCCGCAAGGATATGTTGACTACCCTTTGCACATTAAGTTGTGCCCCGTTACAAGCGAATAGACAGTTACCGCATGGTGTAAATCCTAGCCGTGCGCTCTAAGACAACAACACATCACATAAAGCTGAGGTAAAGCCGACAGGTGTGGCTGTATCAAGCCGTTTATAACCTTGGGGAAGGATTTTACCCTCTTCGGAGGAGAGAGCAACTTTTTCTTAGCTGCCAATTTATCGAAAGGAGCATGGTATCATGCAATATGTGTATGTACTTAACAAGCACGACGAGCCTTTGATGCCGTGCTCACCAAGAAAGGCTCGTCTGCTGTTAAAACAGAAAAAGGCACACGTCGTAAAACGCACACCGTTTACTATTAAGCTCCTGTACGGCAGTGCAGGATACAAACAGCCCATCACCTTAGGTGTAGATGCAGGCAGCAAGCATGTTGGATTGTCTGCATCTACAGAGAAGCGCGAACTCTACCGCGAAGAGTTTACTCCTCGCAATGATGTGGTCGAACTACTTTCTACACGCAAAAAGTATCGTCATTCAAGACGCTATCGTAAAACTCGTTACCGTGCGCCAAGATTTGACAACCGAGTTCACAGCAAGCATAAAGGATGGCTTGCTCCTTCAGTAGAAGTAAAGATTCAAGAGCATATTACCGTTATCAAGCGTATCTGCCGAATTTTGCCTATCGCTCTCGTAAGAGTGGAAACCGCAGAATTTGACACACAACGCTTGAAAGCAATGCTTGAAGGAAAGCCTCTGCCTGTAGGGACGGACTATCAGCTTGGCGAGATGTACGACGAATACAATGTCCGTCAGTATGTCTTAAAGCGTGACTACTACACTTGCCAGTGTTGTGGAGCACATACTACTACGAAGAAAACTGTCAAGCTGCATGAACATCATCTCGAAAGCCGTAAAGTAGGCGGTAATGCGCCAAGTAATCTTATTACTTTGTGTACCACTTGCCATGATGCACTTCACAAGGGAAAAGTATCCCTTGATAGTAAGAAGCGCGGCAAGCCGATGCGCGATGCTGCTTTTATGGGCATTATGCGCAAAACCTTAATGGCTCGATTGCGCGATGAACTGCCTATTCCTGTCCAAGGGACTTATGGCTATATCACCAAAATGCGGCGGGAGCAAAACGGCATCAAGAAAAGCCATGTAAACGATGCCCGTTGTATCAGCAAGCATCCACTTGCTGAACCTTGCAGTGTTTGCTATCGCACAAAGGCGATAAGACACCATAATCGACAAACCCATAAAGCGAACTTCTCAAAAGGAGGTACACGGCAAAGAAGTCAAATGCCTTATGTTGTTGAGGGTTATCGTCTTTGGGATAAGGTTCTCTATAAAGGACAGGAATGCTTTGTTTCCGGACGTCGAGCATCAGGGAGCTTTACCCTCAAAAAGCTAGACGGCACACGTATTTCTAAAGGTGTAACATTTAAGAAATTACGGCTATTAGAGCCTGCAACAAATTATCTAATAGAAAGGATGTGAACGGGCAATTCCTCCCACGACTGAAGTTGCGGGTCTCCTTGCCCTAATTTATGAACAAGAAAAATATCGCAATGATTCTGAGCGTCGTTATGACTGCAAGCGTGATGCTGGCAGGCTGCGGCAAGAAGGCAGCTGTTCCCGCTGCCGATTCTACTGTTTCTTCCAGCGCAACGGGGGAGACTGCAACCGGTGAATCCGCTACGCCCGAGACCTCTACCGAGACCGTCACCGTGGATTACGGTGTTGGTCTGAAAAAGAACGGTTATTTCAAGGGTGTCAAGGCAAAGAAGCTGGTTACTCTGCCTGCTGATTACGCCAACATCCAGATTCCCCGCGACGAACTCGATTTGAAGGATATGGATGCCTCTGTGACTTCTACTATCAGCCAGATTACGAGCAGCTACGGTGACCGCGTGAAAGTCGAACGCTCCGCTCAGGCTGGCGATGAGGTCGTTGTCGATTATGAGGGCACTTATAACGGCGAGCGGTTTACCGGAAGCACGGCAGGTGATTCCAAATCGTTATCGGAGCAGGGTATTTTGTTTCCGGATTTGAGGACCAGCTGATTGGACATTTCGCCGGTGAGGTCTTTGACATCACGGTGACTTTCCCGGACGAGTACCCTGCCACCACTGACCTCGAAGGCAATGAGATTGCGCTGGCCGGTCAGGATGTTGTTTTCCGCATCACCTTGAAAGAAGTCGATGAAATCAAGCTGACCGACCAGAATGTGAAGGACAATATTGCTACACAGGATGGCTTTGTTCTGAGTGATGGTTCTGCGGTAGATACCGTCGAGAAGTTGAAGCAGTATTACACCGAGACCTACGAGCGCGATTCTCTGAAGACTGCAGTTTACAGCTACATCATCGACAACACTACGGTTGGTGAGATTCCCCAGAGTATCCTTGATGACCAGCGTGAGTCGTATCGTCAGGAAATCAAGGCGATTGCAGCCAGCTACAATATCTCCGAGGAGGAGTATCTGCAGCAGGTGGGTGCCGAGTCTGAGGATGCTCTGCTCGATACCTACAACGACCAAATCAAGAACAGCGTAACGAGCCTGCTTATCTTCCAGGCTATCGCCGAGGAGCAGCACATCAAGGTCACGGACGCTGATGTGAACGCCTATTTCGGCAACGATGAACTCTCTGTCAAACAGGCAAAGAGTTATTACGGTGAGGAATTCCTCAACCAGAGTGTTTTGTTCGATAAGGTCTATACTTGGCTGGTAGACCATGCGTCTATCGTATAAATTTCTTGTTCTTTTTGCTTGACGAGGTGTGCGAACCGAATAGAATAGGTATTGTACGATAGATACCATTCTACTTCAGGCGTTTTGCGCTCGTACGATTCACAATTTGTCGAAAGGCAGACTTCCTATTTCACATAGGGGTCTGCTTTTTATTTTAAATTTCGTCTTTTGAAAGGAGACAATTATCATGACTAACGTCAACAATTTCGCTATTATCGGTCATCTGACTGCAGATGCAGAGGAGTTCAACATCGGCAACAACACATATGTCAGCTTCCGCGTTGCTGTCAACCGTGGTCAGAACAAGGATGCGTCTTTCATCCCTGTCCGCGCCCCGAAGAAGTTCATCAGCGACACCCTGCGTGCCAAGCTTACCAAGGGTGCCAGCGTTCTGGTTTCCGGTCGTTTCGAGTCCGGCCACTACGAGAAGGATGGTCAGAAAAAGTTCTATGACTATCTGAGCGCAGCCACTATCCAGCACGATGTCAACGGCGGCTTTTCCGAAGGCTTGCTGATGGGCAATCTGACTGCTGATGTGGTGACGCGAAACACCCAGAACGGCGGCACGATGGTTACCTTTACCGTCGCCAGCAACCGTTCTTATCAGAAGAACGGCAACTGGGAGAACGCCACTTCTTATGTATCCTGCGCCGCGAACGGCAAGACTGCCGAGTTCATCGCCGCTCACTTCCATAAGGGTGACCCCATCATGCTTGTCGGTGTGCTGACCAGCAACCAGTACCAGAACAAGGACGGTCAGAACCGCACCTCCTATACGGTATGGGTCGAGAAGGCATCTTTCGCAAGTCGCAAGAACGCCTCTCAGAATGATGATGTTCCTGCTGTGACTGCTGCTCCCGCTCAGGCTGCTCCTGCCGCCGCACCGGCTGCTCCTGCTCAGGCTGCTCCTGCTGCACCTGCTGTTGCACAGCCTTCCTACGGCAACTACACGGGTGACGACTTCGCCGATATCGACGAGGATGACCTGCCGTTCTAATTCCAAGACCCCGCGAGCTGCGCTATCAGGCTATACGGGCGTATTCTAAAATCATTATAACAACGCCGGAACTTTTCTTCTTGAAAGGTTCCGGCATAATTTTTAAGGAGTGTACAAAAAATGGCTAAAGTTTCTTCTTCCGCTATGTGGAGTGCTATCGGCATGGCAAATGTTCAGGCTTCCGCAATTCCCGCATACCTAAAGGACAAGGGTCTTTATGATGGCTCGGCTTTCATAAACGACCCAGATGCGTGTTCCATCTATCAGGAAGCCCCGTTTCAGAATACCAATCTTTGCTCGCAAGGCTTATTGTTTTTGGATTTCGCAAAAGCTTTGTGCCGCGCCGAGATGGTAAATGCCGGTATCACGGTAGGCGCATATTCCGTCAACAAAACAGGTAACTGCCTTGCTGAATGGGTCTATAACGACTGCTTTACGCTGGCATCCGCACCGTCCGCACCTACCGGCAATTCGCTTTGCCTCAGCTACGATAATACGACAGGGTATTTCGGTGCCTCTGTCGGTATGGGTTCCGTTGATGTGACAAGGGTCGGCTATGCGCCGTTCTTCTTTGCAATGTGGGGTCTGTTCCTCCAGAATATCGACGGTTTCGAGAATGCTTTCACACGGTATTGCAACACGCCTGAGCAAAACGATAAGCTTCGCCAGAAACTCGCGTGTAAGATGTCTGGTACGATTCATGATGCCATGCAGAAAGGTGACTTGAATCCTGCCTCGCCCTCGAACACATCGGTGCGCCGTCTGACTGAAACACAGGTGAGAAGTGCAAAGTTTGCTCCTTCCACCATTTATGGCACTTTCAAGGTTATGAACCTGAAAGCTACTGGTCAGTCTAAGATTCCTTCTTTCAAGTCCACCAGAAAGTTTGTTGGTGCTTTCGCGGATAAGAATCGTGTTCTGTCCGAAGAAGAGAAGGGTCTCGTCCCGCAGATTGACGACGAATATATCCTGCCTAAGGAAGTTGTTGCCGTCTGCCATCTGATTGCCGAAACTCGTGGTTCTAAGCGCCCGATGACGAATGTCATGCTGCGCGGTGACCCGTCTGTCGGTAAGACTGCAGGTGCGCGTGCTATTGCCGCTGGTTTGGGTTTGCCGTACACCTTCATTACCTGCAATGCGGGCACTGAGATGTACAACTTCATCGGCGATATGATGCCGGTCGATTCTTCTGCCACTTCTGAGAGTATCAATGCCGAGTTGTTCAAGAACCTGCCGAGCGCCACCGATATCAGCATTGACCCTGTGAACGCATACATGGCTATCACGGGCGTTTCTAAGCCGGATGCTACCGAGACTGAGTGCATGACGGAACTGTTCCGTAAGCAGCTTAGCCTCTGCGCTGATGCCTGCAAGAACGGCTTCAAGTATGTGGAGAGCCCTCTGGTTCGCGCCATCCGAAACGGTTGGGTCTGTGAGTTGCAGGAGCCGTCTCTGATTACTCGTCCTGCTGTTATGCCCGGTCTGAACGGTCTGCTTGATGAGACTGGCTGCGTGGTCCTGCCGACAGGTGAGATGCTGCATCGTCATCCTGACTGCATCATCATTTCTACGCTGAACATCGACCTGGAAGGTTGCCGGCCTTTGAACCAGTCGTTCATTGACCGCCACCACATCATCATGGATATGGTCACGCCCTCTGAGGCTGTTATCGAGAGCCGTATTCGCGGTATGACCGGATGCGATGATACCGTACCTTTGAAGCAGATGATTGCCTTCGTCAAGGAAATCGCTGAAATCTGTGCAAGGTTCGGTGCCACCGATGGCAACGTGAACTCTATGCGTTCGCTTGCCAACTGGGTGCAGGCCGGTTCTATCACTGGCAACTATGCAACTGCAGCTACCTGGACGGTCATCAGCGGTGCCACATCTGATTTGGCTACCCGCGAAGAACTTGTTCGCAAGCTGGCAAACTATCAGTTCTAATCATCTCATAAGGCCTCGCTGTTCGTCAGCGGGGCTATTTTTTGTGCGGGGAAAAGAGCAATATGCAACTTCGCTAAATAGGAATTTAGCGAAATATAAGGGAGTTTATAGGACTCTTGCCGATTTTATAGACGATGCAGCGTCCATTGCATACACAGCTGCGGTCAACCAGCGAAATTGCGCTTGTAAGCGCTCGAGAACGAACAACGACATACAGACATCTTGTTGCGAACAAACTGTACAACACAAACCATTCTGTACGCGATGTATTGCTGCATCAGCATCCGATTGACTGTTGGTGTTACCGCCACTGATACGCTGCTCGACCTCGAACCGATGCTGCTAACGGTCAGCACAGACCTACAGGCTCGCGGCGTATTGATACGCGGCAGCTTAGTCCAGAACGGAATTGTGTCAGAGTACAAGTATCATAGGCCGAAACTAATCACTGCAGCTTTCGGGTATCAGCTGTTTCCCTGCCGCTTCTCGTAATTCAGTATTTTCTTAAAAACTCGCGTTCGTGTTGCTGTGAACTTCCACTATGCAACTTAGTTACAAAATTCACAAAGTATTTGTTAGTAAGTCCACATTGCAAGACTGTATAGTTGCCAGTCCCCTACCCTTCTCGAAAAAAATGTCGCACGCTTTTTGTTGGTATCCCCTTTCACACAAAAAAGAGACAGACGCTTTTCCAGAATCTCTGGAATCGTATCTGTCTCTTTTATTGTTTATTGGGCGTTTGCTCTCACAGCCACGGAAACGCGCTTCTGCGGGCTTCTTGTCTGCACGAGGGTCCTTATACTCCCAAGCGTCAGAGGGCTTGTCTGCACCCTTCCATGCCCCGTCTGTGACTGAGCATTATCACTGCCACGCAATTGGTTCTCTTCTTGCGAGTTCAGGAGCGTTTAAAAGGAGTGCCAGGATTGCAAACCGATAGGTCACAATTTCTCCGCAATCCATAGCAATACGGATATCCTGCGCATACACGACTTCGTTGAGGACCTTAATTTCATCGTCTGTTAAATAGAAGGAAATCTGCTTGTTATTGGCTACCTTTGTACCGCGTTTGCGAGCCTGGTCGGGCATATATGCAATGACTTCCTTGGCATTCGGGAGGACATAAACAGGGTCACTCCCCTTCCCTGCTGTTTCGTATTCCTCGAACTCAGCAGAATCTCGGGTTATGATATGCCCCTTCCCTGCCCTTCTCACTTTTTCGATTTCCTCACGCAGGACCCGGTTCGCAATGGTGCCAACGCGCAATCCCTCATAGATTGCCTGCAACTCGAAGCATTCAGAGATTTCCGGTCGAAAGCGAACGAGGATTCTTGTCTTGTCGTTTTCCATCGATGCCGCTCGCCTCATTCGATAGACTCAATCTTCTCTTTGAGTTTCGTTGCGATATCGATGACCTCATTCAAGGCTGCAATATCAGCTTCACGGGATTCCTTAGAAACACCACGAAGAGCCTTGACAAAGTTTCTGCTGGTATATGCCTGCTGTAGTTTCTTCACCATGCGCGGAGTGGCTTTCTGGATGATGCTGGTATTATTCTCGGCAACATCCCGTTCCTTCTTCACCAAATCCCTAGCAGCCTCTCTCTGACCGGCATGCTCGATGGCTGCTACCTCTTCGGCAGAGCTGGACTCTTTTGCTTTGCCGTATTCCTCCGCCTTTGCTTTCAGGTCATTGATGTTTTCATCAAAATACTGCAAAGCCTTCTCGTAGGCAGCATCGTAGTCCTTTGTTGTCCCCTGCCGCTGTACATCAAACAGGTATTCACGGAAAGTGTCGTGCAGGGTATCTCGCATCACTTCGATGTGGTTCTTCCCTGCTCCCTCGGAGTCATCACCATAGCAGTTAATGTTACTCAATGCAACAAAGCGTTTGGCAATCTCTTCCTGCTTATCGTCCTCAAAGCGCAGATAGGTCTCACACTCGCTGCGGGTGAGAATTTTCGCGTTAAGAAGCTCCTTTAAAGCCCCTTGCAGCTTATCCTCAATACGGGCATCACGCTCGATGGTACGAGGGTTGACGGAACTTACGGTCTTGGTCGCACCGAGAGCCTCTTCTCTACTCATATTATAAGGAGCCAGCTGCAGGCAGTTGATGAACTCAGCGATTGCCTGACGGCGAACAGCCTCATCGCCGAAGCCGCCGCGAACTTGAAGGTTCGCACTATAGAGAAGGACTTTCTTCTCATTTGCGGTAAGAGGTGTGGTAATCACATTGCAGTTGCGCACCACATTCCAAGAGGAATCCCCCTGCTCTTCCAGATACTTCAGAGCGCGGAAACGGCGTTCACCGGAAAGAAGAACATAAACCTCTCTCCCCTCTTCCTCAGTCGGGAAGACTACAAGGTTGTGCATCAGACCATTGCGCTTGATATCTTCTGACAGGATTCGGATATCATCTTCCTCGTCCAGATTACGGAAAATCTCGTTATCGGGGTTCGTGCGGATATTCGAGAGAGCAATATCCTTGTTTGCGTACTCGACCTTATGCTGTGCCGAGAACAGTGAGTTATAGAAAGCACCAGCGTCGTTGCTATTTACCTGTTTCAGAGCATTGATGTCCGGAAGCTTCGGCGTTGCCTTCGTCCCCTTCTTCTTTGTTAGAGCCATCTTATTTCACCTCCAGCTTCGCAAGACGCTCTTTGAGTTCTTTGTATGTCTGCTTATAAGCAATGGATACTGGCTGCTTAGCAGCGGAGAAGCATACTGGCTGGTGGTTGGTAACAGCCATACCGACAGAAAGGCTATGGGGAATCTCAGACTTAAACAGAGAGGAACCCAAAACCTCCTGGCATTGCGCACGAATCAGACGAGTCGCAGCAGCCTTCTTCATGACAGAAGTAAGCAGCACCCCTACCCCTTCAGACGGCTTCCCGGCGTATTGCACAGCTCGTTGCAGAGCGCAAAAGGTACGGAAAGCAGACTCCTGAGAGTTTGCTTCACACATGGTCGGAATCAGTACATAGTCCGCAGCGTTGATGGCATTCGTTAATAGCAGAGAGTCGCGGGTCGGCTGGGTATCAATGAGGATATAATCGTACTCATCGCGAACTTGGCTCAGGAAATAGTACAGGAAGTCAGCGATGCTTGCAATCTGCTTAGAACTGTCCTTCTTTGCAATGATAGTGGCGTCCTCGAACAGTTCCGGCATTCTCTGGTTGATACGAGGTGTCTGAGAACTGGCAGGAATCATCTGGACATTATCGCCGTATTCCGTCTCCGTGATATAATCCTTTGTATTGGTATAACGGAAACCAGTGAACATGTCATACAGAGCCTTGCCGTCGTACATACCGCCAGCAATCTCGCCCTGACCGTCACTCAGCGCACTGGTCAGGTTGCCCTGCGGGTCGGTGTCGATGCAGAGAACTCTCTTGCCGTCCTCCCCCATCAGATATGCCAGGTTGGAGGCTGTGACGGTTTTGCCCGTGCCGCCTTTCTCGATGGCGATTGTGATAATCTTTGCAGCCATTTCATTTACCTCGTTTTGCGTAAGACTTGCGTACATGTTGCTGTGATTCGCACTTATGCCGTTTCCGTTCTGAATGCAGAAGTGTCAAAGACTCCGGTCTGTGTTGCTATAAATCCGCAGAAAGTTGTTTTCAGCTGTCTCTCCCCTCTTGCGACTTGCGTACATGTTGCTGTGCTCTTAAATTTCAGAGAAAAGCCATCAAGGAGAAAAGTTTGGGATAAAATGCGACAACACTCAATGTCTTAATTATAACATGCAAAGAAGTAAAGTCAACACGATTCCTGCCGATTTGAAATATTAAATTTGCGACAAGAAATCTCAAAGACTTGCGTTCGTGTTGCTGTGATTTATTTTCTGCAAAAGAAATAGCCCGCCAATCGGCGGGCTATCATCATACATCATCGAACATCGCGAGGTAGTTCGTTTTAGGTGCTGTGCCGGATTCGAGTGCTGCAAGGCTTTGCTCGCCGAAAGCAATCGTTGCGGCAGAGTTCTCTACAAGGTCGTTGAAAATCACCTTACGGTAATAATGTGCGCTCTTGGTTCCCCCGTCCGCTTCCAGCATGTGTTTGTACTTCGAGCAGATTCCGAAGGCCCAAGTCTTCAAACCGTTGTTGTCTTTGATGATTCGGTTCAGCGCAGCAAGAGCTTCTTCTGCCTGGTCCTGATTCTTGGTGTTGGTCAGGATTCGCCCGAGAATTGTAAAGACATCATTGAAGATGTTTCGTTCTTTAGCGGACAATTTCTCTTCGTAATCCTGATACTGTGCTTTTGCCTTTACTTCGTTTCGGGCAAGGCGGTAACTCATACCGAGCACAGAATCAGACAACGGCAGATTGTACTGTTCGAGCGTCTCATCGCTTACTACGCGGCGTGCTTTACGAGGTTTTCTGGCAACTTCGCTCTCGAAGTTCTGATGCTCTTCGTGGAAGGCTCTGACCTTCTTCATCTCTTCAGCGTTTTTATACTTGATGAAGATATAAAGATACTCGTATTTGCGAACGCCGCGTTTTCTTACAGGTACATAGTCGAACCAGAGGTCCGTCATCTCATTGATTTCGTTCTTGACGGGAGCCAGAACATTCTTCTCGAAATCAGAGAACACCTTGTATTTCTCCGCAACTGTCTTTTCACGGCTGAACTTTGGTTCGCTGCTCGTATCGTTTTTAGTCTTTTTGCGGTTCTGGCTTCTATTGATTTCATCCTTGGACGGCATTGAGAGCATTCCCTTAAACTCCTCAATGTCGAACATCTTGTACTTGTAACCAACGAGTTCGCTGCGTTTGTCCGGGAACTTGCGCAGGATTTCCTCGGTTACCGGCTCGAAAATCAAACCGTTATTATACGAGTAATCCCGGTTTCCATTATCGTAGGAAAGGATAATCTCGTAAATACGCATCGAATAGGTGCTCTGCATCATCAGAAGATATTCGATGCTATAGGAAGTATAGTTGCTGGTCAGCTGCGCAATATCCCGCCAGATATCCGGATTGAAGCGCATCTTGATGGTTTTTTCCTTGAAGTTTACAATAGAACCCTTGCTGACCCAAGAAACCGACTTGATGGCGTCCGGACCATCCGGAACCCAGAAGGTACGGTTTTCGAGGTTCTCGACCGTCTGCTGCAGATGCGGACGGTATCCGGTGCGCATCATATTAACGCCAGTCAGCTTCGAGAATTCCTGAAAGGTGATGGTATAGTATTTCGATGCATCCAAATCGCTCTTCTGGTCGATTTTAGAGAGCAACATAAACAGAATCTTCTGCTCATTACGCGGCAAAGAATACTTCGTCTTCTGAATCAGTTCATTGCTCTTCGTGATGTAGGAGCCGAACGGCGGCTTAGTCGAATCCTGTCGCAGTAGCGCTCTGGTCTTCGCAGAAGCCTCTTCCTGGCTCATGACCTCGCCGACAACGACTTCGGTATCCTCGTTCTGTATGATATTATCATCAGTTTTCTTCATGGTATCGCTAGAGACAGCGTTTTCAGCAGCCTCGGCCTTTCTACAAGAATATGGTCAGCTTCCTACTGGTGATGTGCTATTCTGTGAAATGGTTACACTTATGACATTATAAATCATTTTACACTATATGTCAGGAAAAGTCAACTGAGATAGTTTAGACAGAGATTTTTTATTGTTTTTCTCGCTTAGAAATTATTAAATTATTCTCTTATAGCTTATAGTTTATTATTAAGTAGAACGAGGTTATTTTGCTTTTCGACAGAGATTGTTTTGCACTACGGAAGAGATTCTTTTGTCGTTTCTAACAGAGGTTGTTTGTCAGATTAAAAAGGAGGTTACTTTTTTCTAAAAGCTTAGAAAATAATCTCTGTTTACGCGAAAGAAACCTCCGTTTGGTCGTTCAGGCAGGCAAGTGCCGTGATAGGGGAGGGTATTGACCAGCAGGGGCACTCTCATCCTGAGAGAATAACAGGAAAGATGCAGCAGAACAGAACTGTTATGTAGTTCTATTATACGAGATGAGCACTGAAATGACAAGAAAGCGGGGATTTCAGAAAAATTGCGTTAATTATCTCTGGTAAGGTAACGCCCGAACCGATTCAGATGCCACTCTAAGGGGAAACCGTATCCGGCAGCTTAGAAAAATTATCGCGTAAAGAACCTCCGGTTTAAGGAAGCGTGCGTTCTTTCTCCGTTATGGAATTTGTCGCGTTAAAAACCTCGGGCTAGATGATGCCATCAGGACCCGGTGCTGGCTCTGAAAAGCGATGCGTTTTTGGAGCGACAGAAATTTGTCGCGTTAATTATCTCTGGCATGGGACATGCCTGTGTATCAGGCGCTCTCAGAAATTATCGCGCTAATAATCTCGTGGTCAACGTTGAGAACAGACAGCATCAGCCAGACAGAACCAGAAGGTATGGCGTGTAAACAATCTCCGTTTGAGGACAGCGGGGGAGTGGTATCAACGACAGTTGATGATGGTTTGACCTAAGTGAATGAGCCAGTGATAGACCGGTTTGATGCACGCTTAAAAATAATCGTGACAGCAATACAAGAAATCTCTGTTTGCAGTGATAGCATGTACAAAACATGTTCAGTCTGTAGAAATTGTGCATCAAATAACAATGTGTATAAGAAAATTTGCGTTATTTGTGATGTAGAAACCTCTTGAAACTTAATTTGTGAAACCGATTTGTATAATTAGAAAGAGATATAACTATCTGTATATGTGATTCACATAAAAATAAGAACATGAAAAGAAGTAAAAAGAGTTTTTTATCGAGAAAAAATCATAATGCACACACTTGATAAAAAGAACGGTAATGCGTTCATTATAAAACGGGATTAGCGCAGCAACGCTGCTTATTGCGGAGAAGAATAACGCGATTTTTTCGAGTATTACAAGAAGTATTTGCAGAAATGTGCTGAGTATTCCAACAAAGCCATTGAAAATCTTTAGGCTTTCAAGCGAAGATGCAGAAAAACAGGTTAATGTACTGTCCTGACTGTATATATCAATACAAACTATACAATATGGATTGATGCTTGATAATAATTGTCGCGTTAAGTATCTCTGTTTATCCATGTAATGCAGCAGCAGAATGGGCGTCCTTACTCGCAACAGAGGTTTGCGCATGCGAGAAAAAGCAGGAAGAAAGCCATCGATTTGCGAACGCCTGAAAATTATCGCGTTAATTATCTCTGCTATCTGGATGCCAAAGGGAAGTCCTGTAAAGATGAGGAACTTCAAAAATCGCGAAAAGAAACTCCCTTTATGGAATCAATGAGGATAGCTGCCGGAAAACAGCAGGGAAGGGGCTAGGTAAAAAGTCGCGTTAAATTCCTCGGGTTAGTGCTGCTGAAACACACCGTTCTAAATTTGTCGCGTTAAAAACCTCGGGTATCGGTTGGGTGCGATGTCTTCTTGCAGCGGAGATGGGGACTGGAAGGTAAAATTATCGCGTTAATAATCTCAGGGTAGTGTGCTTGTAATCGTCCAGAACGGAAAACTGGATAGGGCAGGCATCAGAATTATCGCGTTAAGTATCTCCGTTTACCGGAAAAGTGTCTTGAAAATAATCGCGTTAATTATCTCTGGTTGAGTGCATGGCTGATGTAAAGGTTTGCCATAGAGTTCTAGGCACCATAACAACAAAGACTATAGCAACAAAGTAAATAAAGATAATGCTTTATAGCAACAAGTACCGAAGTCTTGTCGAAAAGTGAAACCATTGTCGCGAGGTAAGCCAAAATATGTACAAACTAAGAACAAACGGCAATCATGGTTGTACTGAATACACATTCATGGTAAAATATAAGATGAAAAGAAAATGTAGTCGAAATGGTAATTCGAGATGCAGCTGACAGAAAAGTGGCTAAAAGAGACGCTGGAAAGGAACCCGCAGTTAAAAGTCAAGGTACAGGGCGGACAAAACAGCGAACTCGTACAGCCGGAAGAAGTAGAGAAACCAAAAACGAAATACGGAAACCATCGGGTGTATCTGTATGAGGATGAATATGTCTCGGGAGACAAGTACATCTCAGGGCACGGCAAGCTGGTAGCGGTATTTGATTCCACGAAAGAGTATTGCCGATGGCTAGATTTACGGCTGATGGAAAAAGCCGGGACAATCTCAAATTTGGAACGCCAGAAAGAACTCGTCATCCAAGACGCATTCGTGTATGAGAAAAAGCGCGTACAGCGAATCGTGTACAAGGCAGACTTCTGTTATCTGGATGCGCAGGGCAAAACGATAGTCGAAGATGTGAAAGGCTTCGATTCAAAGTCCGGCAAGTACATGCAGACTGAGGCGTTTCGGTTGAAGTGGAAGCTCCTGAAAGCAAAGTATCCAGAATACCATTTCGTGTTAGTGTAGAGTGAGAGTCATGGTCCAGAATTTAGAAAATCAGAATACACAGGATGTTCTTCCGTTCAAGGGAAAAATCACAACGGTCATGTACTATGAGCCGGAGACAGGATTTGCTATCTTTAAAATCCGTCAAGAAGGGGAGACTAAAAGCAACACTGCGAAAGGGTATGTGCCGAATCCGGTTGCGGGAGCGAAAATCTTCTATAACGGGACTTGGAAGGAAGACCAGAAATTCGGTGGGTATTACATCGCCATCAGTAATTCGAAAATCGACTATGCGGGCGGCGGTAAAGACGCTATCATAGAACTTCTGTCCAGCGACTTTGTACCGGGTGTGGGACCTACGGTTGCAAAGAAAATCGTTGACCATTTTGGAAAAGATGCATTGCGGGTGATTGAGCGTGAACCGGAACGACTGAAAGAAATCTCCGGTATCGGTGTCAAGAGTGCAGATAAGATTCACGAAGGGTATATGCACATCGCCAATGACCAGCAACTGATTGCGCTCCTGTTGCCGTATCTCTCAATACAGAAAATCAACTCCGTTATCAAGAAATTCGGCACCGGGAAGATGGCTCTTGAAGAAATCAAGGAGAATCCGTATGTCCTGTACCAGAAATTCTCAGGTATCGGATTTGCTACGGCAGATAAAGTCGCGCTGGGCGGTTGTCAGATTGCGCGTGACGATATCCGGCGCGTGACGGCTATTCTCCTCTATGCTCTTGAAACGCAAGCGCAGATGGCAGGCAATACCTTTATCTGGGTAGATGACATGTACCGTGTCGTCAAAGAAACGATGCGGAATGTCCTGCATGAAGTTGCGTTCCCTGACGAAGTGATACGGAAAGCAGCCACTATAGCTAGAGAAGACAGTCTAGTCGTTGTACAGGGGTCTAAGCCTACGGATGGCAGAAAACCGATGTTCTGCATGTACCTGTACAAATACTGGTTTTATGAGTGCGACATCGCGTATCTCTGTACTATGATTCACACGAGTTCGAATTCTACCTACGGTCTGGTGGACAGTCAGGATGTGGACGCTGCCATCGAAATCATCGAAGCGGAAGACGGTTTCTCGCTGGACGACACGCAGAAAAACGCGGTTCGGACAGTGTTTGGCTCTGATATCAAGAATGTGACCGTGATTACCGGTGGTCCCGGCAGCGGTAAGACGACCATCATCAAGACCATTATCAAGACCTGGCAGATTGCGAGAGGGCTGAGATACAACGAGGAAAGCATTTTGCTCTGTGCGCCTACGGGTCGTGCTTCTGCAAGAATGAGAGAAGCTACGGAGCATCCCGCATCCACGATTCAGTCGGCATATTATTCCATGCATGGGGACTGTGAAGCAAGCATCATTGTGGTGGATGAGTTCTCGATGTGCAATCTGGAAACGGCGCACATGGTATTTGAACTCGCTTCACACGGCTGCAAACTCGTTATTGTAGGTGACCCGGACCAGCTTCCTGCCATTGGTGCCGGTAATGTGCTGCGTGACCTTATCCAGAGCGGGGTCGTTAATGTATGTAAGCTGTCTTCCTGCCACCGCAATGTAGGGTCTATTGTAGAGAACGCTATTCATATCAATACCGGTGAAACGACAGAGACCTTCAAGCAGGATGAACAGTTTGCATTGATTCCCGTAAAGGGTAAAGAGATGCGGAACATTGCATTGAGCAACTATTTCGCGTATGTAGAGAAGTACGGCGAACAGGTCACGGAAAAGAACGCCGATACCGCAGAGGTATATGAGGAAGGTATCAAGCAGGTATGTCTTCTGACTCCGACCAAGAAAAAGGGATGCGGGTCACTTTCGGCAACTGATATGAACCTTCTGATTCGTGATGAACTCAATCCTGCCACCGATGCGAACAGCTGGTTCTTCTCCAATTTTAAGAAGAAGGCTAAACCTGAACAGGGATTCGAGTACCGGCTCGGCGACCGCGTGATGCTCTGCAAGAACCACAAGAACAGTTTCGTCAATGGTGATATGGGTTTCATCGTTGATTATCAGGAAAAGGCACTTGACCCGAATACAAGCGGTACAATTCACCACGCTTATACAATTCGTTTTGATAACCCGTGCGATGTAGAGGGGCGCGTCTATACGATGCTGGTAAGCAGAAAGACTTTACAGTCGGAATTCTCGCTCGCATACGCTATGACGGTGCATAAATCTCAGGGCTCTGAGTTTAAGGCTGTCGTGATTGGTTTGGAAAAAAGCTGGTCACGGCTATTACAGAGAAACCTTTTATATACTGCTGTTACGAGAGCCAAGAAGGAATGCAGGATTATCGGTGAGATGAAGACAGTCGATGAGGCTATTCTCACGAACGACATCGAGTACCGCAATACTCTGCTGGAAAGCAGACTCACGCATTTCGACAGAGAACGATATGAGACCATTCATAGACGGAATGTAGAGGACGATGACTCTGATTGGAGGGACGATGATGACTGAGACTATGCAGTTGACAGATATCGGAATTACGCCGCGTAAAGCATCTCAGTTTGCTGCGAAAGGTATCTGTACTGTACGGGACCTGCTCATGTTCTATCCTACCAAATACCTCGATTTCAGAAACCCTATCAGCCTCGCGGACGGAAAGCAGTATGCGGGACAGCATGTGGCGGTCAGGGGACAGGTAGTTAGTACCAGAGTTATCAACGGAAAGCACTTCATGCTCCGTCTCTCGGATGGCAATAATTTTTGCTCGGTGTTCTGGTTCAATCAGTCGTATCGTGCCAGACAGTTTAGTGTAGGGCAGATGCTGGCAGTAGGCGGTATTGCAAGCTGGAGCGATGAGTATAAGAGTATGACGATATCGGCTCCGGATTTCGTGTCATGCGATTTGCAGACAGCGTTTTGCATCAAGCCGATATACCGGAAAATCAAGGGTATGTCGGACGAGTATCTTCTGGATGCGATTGCACTGGCATTACCCTATATCCGTAAATGTGTCTCGGACCCTCTTACTGAAGAGCAGAGAAACGCACTGAGAGTTCCGGAACTTGCCCGTTGTGTGCGGATGGCACATGCGCCGCAGGACGAAACCGATATCATGCTTTCAAGACGCCGCCGTGCTGTGGATGTATTGTATCCGTTCTGCTACGGTCTGGAAGTAAAGAAGGCAGAAGCTGCAAAAGTATCTCCGTTTAGAATCAAAGACGCAGCGGCTGTCGTCAAGAAAGCCCAGAACGAATTGCCGTTTGCACTGACGGAAGACCAGAATAAGGCAGTGCGTCATGTTCTGGAAGAGATGCAGCTGGGAAACCGTGTGGATGCTCTCGTTCAGGGTGATGTCGGTTGCGGCAAAACTGTCGTAGCGCAAATCGCAGCACTCGGTATGGCTATGAACGGATATCAGTGTGCGGTAATGTGTCCAACGCTGGTACTGGCCGGACAGCACTATGATGATTTCACGAATTTCCTCGCTAAGTTCGGGTACACTGTCGTATCCCTGCACGGTGGTATGAAAGTCCGGGAAGAGAAGGCAGCGCTCGCGAAAATCGCTTCGGGCGAGGCAAATGTTGTGGTAGGTACACATTCTATCTTTTCCGATAAGGTCAAGTTCAAGAAACTGGGTCTTACGATTGTGGACGAGGAACACCGATTCGGCGTAGAGCAGCGTGAGGGTCTCAAACAGAAGGCAAAGGAAGGCGTTCATAATATCAGTATGAGCGCAACACCTATCCCGCGAACACTGGCAACTACGCTGTACGGGGAAGGCACTGAAATCGTCAACATCCATACGATGCCTGCCGGGCGTAAACCCGTCAAGACTATCGTCTGGTCGAATGAGAATACCTGCATGGAATCCGTATATAAGCAAATCAAGCAGGGACATCAGTGCTATGTTATCTGCCCGCTGATTGAAGATTCCGATGCCGATACTTTGGCTGGCGTGGAGTCGGTCGAAACGACCGCACAGAATCTCAAAGCTTGGTTTGCAAAATATCCCGGCGTTCGCATCGAGGCTATCTCCGGGGACATGAAAGCTAAGGATGTGCAGGCCGGTATTGATAAGTTCGCAGCAGGCAGCGCTGATATCCTGATTTCTACAACGATTGTAGAGGTCGGCGTCAATGTTCCGAACTCGACCGTCATCGTCATCAAGAACGCTGAGCGGTTCGGATTGGCACAGCTGCATCAGCTTCGCGGTCGTGTCGGGCGCAGCAGCTTTCAGAGTTACTGCGTGCTCCTGTCTCAGGACAAGGAAAACGAACGCCTTCAAACGATGGCAGCGACAACGGACGGCTTTAAGATTGCAGAGAAAGACCTTGAATTGCGCGGCACCGGACAGATTCTTGGCGTGAAACAGAGCGGCAAAGATATGTACATGGAAACGATGCTGAAATATCCGAAGCTGTATAAGGAAATCCGGACTCAGGCTTCTAAGGATGTTTTGCTCGCTGCGAAAAAATCTTGACCGCGCTTGCGAATGGCAGATAATAAGGATAGGACTTACCATAAATTTGGCATTACCGGTTGGTGATGCCAAGTTTTTCAGGTAAAGTCATGGTTGTATTAAATACAAGTAACTTATCGGAGGGCAAGTATGCAATTCTTTAATACGAAGAAACCGGCAGCAGATACCGCTGCGGTGGATGTCGCAGAGGAACATAAGCAGAGTATCGGCGACCAGGTGATGGAAGCATTGGGTGTCGGGGATGGTGCCGAGGGACGGATGCACCCTGAGGAAGACACCGAAATCATGATGCCGAAGAAAACCAGAGTCAGTTGGCGGCTGAGGAGATGATGAAGCAGCATGAGAGCATCTGCGTGATTTCCCCGGATGCTGTCATCAAGGGCGGTATCGAAGTGAAGGACGCCGTCATGGTGGCGGGGCGCGTGATGGGTGATATCGTGGCAGCAACCGTCACCTGTGTCGGTCAGCATTGCTACATTGAGGGCAATGTGAAATGCGCCGAGTTGCAGATGCACGGCGGCCAAATCAAGGGAAACATTGAGGCAGATACGAAGGCTGTCGTCAATGGTGCCATCGAAGGCAATATCACCTGTAAGGAAGATGTGTTCGGGGAACATGCAGCGGTCATCGGTGAGTATATCCGGTGCGGGGTCCTGACGGTCGAGCCGGGTGCCAGAATCGCTGCAAAAATCGAGATGACAAAGCCCGGCGACAAGGAAGAGCGTGAGGCAGAAAAGCCTCTGGTTCACTACGATGTCCCGGGCACGGATGCCGTTAAGCCGGGTGACAAGAATTACCCGAAAATCGAGAAATACATGGATAAGCCCAAGAACGACGATAACAAAGCAAAGCACTAAGCGGCTTTCCAACAAGAGGTAGATAAAACATTGAATAAGCTGAAAGCTATCTGGAAAATTGAAGAACTGCGAGGGAAAATCCTCGTAACGCTTCTTCTGCTCTTGGCGTTCCGGCTCGGCTGCTGCCTTCCGGTTCCGTTCGTGTCGAATACCGCTCTGGATGCGATGTTCTCGAACAACAGTATCTTCGGGTACATGAACATGCTCTCCGGCGGTGCGCTTTCGAGAAGTGCGTTCTTTGCGCTCGGCGTGAGCCCGTATATCAACGCATCCATCATTACGCAGCTGTTGTGTGTGGCGCTTCCCAGCTGGGAAGCCTTGCAGAAGGAAACGACCGGCAAGGATAAACTGGATGAATACACGAAGCGAATCGCCCTTGCGATGGCAGTTGTGATGAGTGTCGGGTACTATTTCGTTCTCCGCAATTACGGTGCCTTGAAGTACACGGCTGGTAAGGGCGGTATCTTTGCAGCCATTGTCATCATCGCAACCTTCCTCGCCGGGTCTCAGATTTCCGTCTGGCTGGGCGGACGAATCGATGAATACGGTATCGGAAACGGTGTTTCACTTCTGATTTTTGCCGGTATCGTATCACGGTGGAGCGATATCAATTCTATCGTCACGAATGTCATCGGCAAGGTCAAGGCGGGAGAATGGCTCTATTCTCTCATTGGGATTCTGACAGCAGTCGCAATGCTCGCGGCAGTGTGGTTCGTGACCTACAGTGATGGTGCAGAGCGCAGAGTACCGGTCCAGTACGCAGCCAGAACGCAGCGGGTCCGTCCGTCAGCATCTTATATCCCCATCAAGTTGCTGATGAGCGGCGTTATGCCTATCATCTTCGCTGGCGTTATCATGAGCCTTCCCGCAACGCTGGATATGTTCATTGATGCCACGAAGCATCAGAGACTGCACGCGGTATTGTCGGTGTTCACGACCGAAAGCTGGCTGTATTGCCTTCTGTATGTATTGCTGATTGCAGCGTTCAACTTCTTCTATATCGAGATTCAGTTTGATGCCGTATCGATGGCGGGAAGCCTTCGCAAGCAGGGCGGCACGATTCCCGGTATTCGCCCGGGAACGCCTACTACGGATATGCTCAATAAGACGCTTCATCGTATGGCACTTACCGGTTCCTTCTATCTGGCAGCGATTGCCTTGACGCCTATGGTGTTCAGTGCCATGAGCGGGGTACGGATTTCTTTCGGCGGAACCAGTCTTATGATTCTGACGGGTGTGGCTCTCGAAGTTGTGAGAAGCATCGAGGGATACATGACGGTCCGGCACCATAAGGGTTTCTTGGAATAAGGAGAACGGTATGAGCATTATCGAGTTTATTATCGGCCTTTTGATTCTGGTAGCAAGTCTCTTGGCAAGTACATTCTGCTACTTCGTGAAGAACGAAAAGAGCGGCGTGAATGCGGCGCTTGGCGGTGCGAGTGATTTCATGGCTACGCGCCGGAATAACGATAACGGCAAACTGAATAAGGTCGTGGCAGTATCGGCATCGGTCATTGCGGTGCTGATTCTCGCCTTGACCGTATACGGTGCTCATTTCTAAGGGGGGACAGTGATGGAAAAAGCTAAAGAGAAAATCAAGGCTCGGGACATTCCTGCGAAAGTCCTGAATCTGATTCATCCGTCGAGCGTGACCTGGTTGAGTGGTGCCGAAACTACGAAACGGACCGGCGTGATTCTGGCTGTGGTTGCGGCAACCTCTCTGTTCATGGTAGCGGCTGATACACTGTTCGGTGCGCTGCTGAAACTGATTGTATGAGGTGTGGTGTCAATAACCCACGACTGAAGTCGCGGGCTTGTGGAAACACGAGTCTGTGATTTCAGTTGTGCCCGAAAGGGTGTGTTGACTACCCTATGCGCATTAAGTTGCGCCCCGTTATAAGCGAATAGATAGTTACCGTGTAGCGTCAATCCTAACTGCCCGCTCTAAAGCAACACATCAAAGAAATCTGAGGTAAAGACAACAGGTGTGGCTGCATTAAACCGCTTATGACATTGGGGAAGGATTCCAACTCCTCTTCGGAGGAGAGGACAGCTTATCATTAGTTGTCACACAAATAGAAAGGAGCATGGTGTCATGCAATATGTGTATGTGCTTAACAAACACGGCGAGCCTTTGATGCCGTGTTCCCCACGCAAGGCTCGCTTATTGTTAAAGCAGAAAAAAGCATGCGTTATAAAACGCACACCGTTTACAGTCAAACTCCTGTATGGAAGTACGGGATACAAACAGCCTGTTACTTTGGGCGTAGATGCAGGCAGCAAGCATATCGGCATATCTGCTACTACTGAAAAGCATGAACTCTATCGTGAAGAAGCAACTCCACGCAACGATGTCGTTGATTTACTTTCTGCACGCCGTGCTTTCAGACGCAGCAGACGAAACCGTAAAACCCGCTATCGTGCGCCACGCTTCGACAACAGAGTGCATAGCAAGCATAAGGGATGGTTAGCTCCATCGGTAGAAGTTAAGATTCAGGAACACATTACGCTTGTCGAACACGTGTGCCGTATCTTGCCTGTTACGCTCGTCAGAGTGGAAACAGCAGAGTTTGATACACAGCGTTTGAAAGCAATGCTGGAAGGTAAACCTCTACCGGTAGGTACAGACTATCAACTTGGTGAAATGTACGACGAGTACAATGTACGTCAGTATGTGCTAAAGCGCGATAACTATACGTGTCAGTGCTGTGGAGCACATTCTACCAAAACTAAAGGCGTAAAGCTGCATGTTCATCACATCGAAACCCGTAGAACAGGTGGCAATGCACCAAACAACCTTATCACGCTATGCACAGCTTGTCACAAAGCGCTTCATGCCGGAAAGGTAACACTTGACGGCAAGAAACGAGGCAAGCCTCTTAAAGATGCGGCTTTTATGGGCATTATGCGCAAAACGCTCATGGAGCGCCTGCGTAAAGAGTTAAAAATTCCTGTACAAGGAACTTATGGTTATATAACCAAGTGCTTGCGCGAAAAGAATGGTATCCCTAAAAGCCACACCAACGATGCACGCTGCATTAGCAAAAATCCATTGGCTATACCTTGTGATACTTGCTACTACACAAAAGCGGTGCGTCACCATAACAGACAACTGCATAAGGCAACTATTCTGAAAGGTGGAATACGCAAGGCTAATCAAGCGCCGTACATCGTAAAAGGCTATCGTCTTTGGGACAAGGTATCCTGTAACGGCACAGAATGCTTTATTACAGGCAGACGCACTTCTGGATACTTTGCTCTAAAGAAGTTGGACGGTACTGTTGTTTCTAACAGTATATCTTACAAAAAATTGCGGCTATTAGAAGCTGCAACAAACTACATTACAGAAAGGAAGTGAAGGGGCAATTCTTCCCATGACTAAAGTCACGAGTGTCCTTGCCCCACTTAATGAAAATCCAAAAAACCAACACAGGCATCCTTATCACCAAAACCGCGAAACAACCGAGCGCGAAAATCGAGTTTTCTCTGGATGAGCTCGATGCGCTTTCGGAGTTCTGCGAGAGGTTGCAGGACGAAAAGGATATCAGAGAATACCTCAACACTGCGGTAGCAATTCCGGATTCTGCCGAAGTATCGGCTCCCGTTGCCGCCAAGTATCTGCGCGATGCAGCTCTCTTTGAGCAGCTCGTGGACGAAACCAGACGGAATCAGGAAGAGAACCAGAGCGATTTTCTCACTGCCGTCAGCGATGCAGTTTCTTCCATCGAAAAAAGCCGCGATGTCAAAGAATGGCAAGGTTTGACGAAGGAGACTGCGGAGCGTTTCGCTCGTGAATTCATGGCAGAACGGAATCCCGGTCGTTGGTCGGGGTTTGGTGAGGTTCCCGAAAGTGTCAGTCTTGACCCCCTCAATTTTCCCATCAATGACATTTATCCCAAAGGCAACAAACCCGCCCTTCGTATGCAGCTTATCAGCGTGACCTATCCCAGCCTTCACAGAGTTTGTGAATGCAGCATTATCGAGGATGGTGTTGACCTGTGGGCCCGCCGTACGCTGGATTCCATGACAGCCGGAACTGTCGAGGATTTGGTCGAGACTGTTCTGTATGTGGCACGCATGTACGAGAGAAGCAAGTGCTTTGAACGCATCTTTGTAAACCACATTCAGATGGAGAAATCGGAATACGATGTTCTTATCCGCCATCTCAATGACCCTGACAGCATCAACGACGAGTATCAAATCAGTGATGTCGTATTTGCCGCAGACAACACCATTGTTTCCGTCCTTTGGGAAGGGAACAGCAAAGATGGTGTTTCTGGTACGGTAACGCTTGCCGTGAACGGTAAAACGGTATATGCAACAAAGAGTACCAAGGTATTCTGCAATCATTGGGTCATCCCATACAACGGTGCCGAATACCATGTTCTTGTCGATGTACTTCCAAAGAAAACCGTTCTGGAAGAAACTATATATGTCAGCAAACCATACGCTGAGCGCATCAAGAAGTACCTTCGCGGCGCGGAAGTGCAAGGCAATGGTTCTTCGCTGAGCAAGACTGCGAAATTCTCCGACGGGTTTGAAATGGACATCCACTGCTGCGGCGGCAAGGAAGATTCTTGGACTGAGGCTATCCTGTACGATGATACCGGCAGGGAAGTTGCCGTCACTGAACCCTGCGATGGATTTACCGGCTGCTGGGAATTGAAGGATGAAGACACCAACACGGTATATCGCGCCCATGTCATGACAAAATCGAACCTCAACTAACCAATAGCATTCAGCCGTCCGCCTTCGGGTGGGCGGCATTTTTTCTTGCCAAACTATGCGAACGGCATAGAATAGATATTGTACGATAGATACCATCTACCAAGGCGCAATCCTGCGTTCGTACAATTCACAATCTGCAAGCATTCAGGCAGACTCATCTTCGGGTGAGCCTGCCTTTTTTGTTTGCGAACGACAAAAAGGAGCTTTGCAATGAAAACACTTGTTGAGGTCCAGACTATCGAGGAGGAGAACCAATGAGCACACCAAGCTTTATCGGAGTACTTTGCAAAGAAGGAATGGAGGTTCGTTATGACCGATAACATCATTACGGCTCGGCTGTTCATCGACATGGACGGCACACTCGCAGCGTGGCAGCAAGCCGCGTGTTTTGAAGATTTACTGCAGGAGAACTATTTCCGGGACCTGCCTCCGTACCAGACGGTGGTGGATGCCGTAAGAATCCTCTGCAACGCGCATCCTGAACTCGATATCTATGCGCTTTCCGCATTCATGCCGGAAAACCCCGCTGCGGTAGGAGAGAAATCCGAATGGCTGGATGTGTATGTACCGGAAATCGATGCTGCACATAGGATTTTCGTTCCTTGCGGAGAAAGCAAGGCTGCGGCAGCTGCCAATCGTCTGAAAATGCCGTGTATTGATAAGTCTTTCGTTCTTCTGGACGACTACTCTGTCAACCTGCATGACTGGAAAGAGAAAGGCGGCAGCGGCATTAAACTACGCAACGGTATCAATGGCAGCATAGGGACCTGGAAAGGCCCTTCCGTGAGCCGGTTCAACACCCCTGAAACACTCGCAACGCTCATCTGCCGAGCGGCAAAAATCAGAGCTAACGCCTGAGGCGAAAGGAGAAATAGTAATGTTCCCGACTAAAGAAACCATCGAAGTGCTTCGCACCGAATATCCCAATGGCACCCGCGTTCGCCTTGTCAAAATGGATGATGTACAAGCCCCGCCTATTGGCACGGAGGGTACGGTTGTCGGTGTTGACGGCATTGGCAGTCTCATCATGCATTGGGACAATGGTTCCAGTCTGCATGTCGTGTACGGCGAGGATGAGGTGGAGAAAATCTGATTCCTGCCTTGCAACAAAAAAGGAGAAAAGAAAATGAGTAAACTGACCAATACTATTCGCACAGAAGTTGACGAAGACTACTTCATGGATATAGCAGATTTTCGCGATTACGCTCGCAGCATGATGTTTCCTGACCCTGTTGGTATTGACATGAGCGATGAACTCAACGACATGGTTACAGAAGCCGTGAACAGCGGAAAAACGACTCTGGAAGATTCCTTCAAGAAACTGGTCAAACGCGACGCCAAAGGTCGTATCGACTATTCTACAGCGATGGGTTTGACGGTTTTCGATATGGTCAGGAGCTTTTGTGCTTCTGCGATACCGAAACTGCCGCTCAGCGTCTTGGCAAAAAAGTGAACAGGGAAGGGAAGAATGTTCCACTCCTTGGTGGTTTGACATTTAA
>ENA-OUNH01000062-OUNH01000062.1-human-gut-metagenome-genome-assembly--contig:-NODE-62-length-42060-cov-4.044500_pt1 | contig 42060 bp, 39 predicted proteins | sample MGYA00242806_ERZ504814 | MGnify/ENA primary metagenome ERZ504814 (study PRJEB26092, sample SAMD00036389) | human gut metagenome | host: Homo sapiens | study: EMG produced TPA metagenomics assembly of...
CATCGGTCGTGGCGGCTTCCATCAGCGCCCGGCAGACCGGCTGCGGCGCACCGCAGAGTGCTGCATGGGTGCAGAACAGTTCGGTCCGGCAGTCCGCCTGACGGGAGTGGGTATTCATTATACCACCCGCCAGCTTGACCAGCTTGCCTACATGCCCGACCAGAAGCACCTCCTCAAAATGCTCGGCCGCCGCCATATCCAGCGCGTCACCGATAAAATTGGAGACCTTCACAATAGGAATGTCCGCCAGCTCCGGCATATTTTGGGCAAGATAGTCCAGCCCGTAGTTGCCGGGTGCCAAAATCAGACGGCGGCTCCGAAGCGCGGCCTGATGGATCTCCAGCTGCAGCGTGTCGAGGATAGCCTGCTGGCTCATCGGCTCCACTATACCGCTGGTGCCCAGCACCGACAGCCCACCCTCGACCCCGATGTGGGGGTTGAAGGTGCGCCGCGCGGCTTCCTCGCCGCCGTCAATGCAGATGACGACCGCAAAGCCGCCGGTATACCCGGCCGCCTCCGCCTCTTTTGTCAGCGCCTCGGTGATCATACGGCGCGGCACATGGTTGATGGCCGCCGCGCCCAACGGCTGGTCCAGCCCCGGCTTTGTCACGCGGCCTACACCGTGCCCGCCGTCGATCGTAACGATGCCGGGGGCATCGGGCAGCAGCGAGACCTCCGCCACCACCGGCAGACCGGTCGTGGCATCTATGTCATCGCCGCCGTCCTTGACGATGGCACATTCAGCACCCTGCGCTGTCAGGCGGCAGCGCTGCGGGGCAACCTCCACAACAAGGCCTTTGGGTGTGCGCAGCCCGACTGTCTCGGGCGCACGGCCGGTCAGCAGCAGCCTTGCCGCCCCCGCCGCACCCAGCGCCGCACAGGTGCCGGTGGTGTAGCCGCATCGCAGCAGCTTTTGCCCGCTGCGGATGTAATGTTCAAATTTTGGCTTGGCATCGTCTTTTCCGTACAGGGCCGCATATTGCTCCGCTGTCAGATCAAACAGGGTGCGGATGTTATCCTCGGCAAAGGCAGCCTCGGGTGAAAGCACTTGTGACACTCCTTTGGGGGATACACAGACCACCGCGTCCGCCAGCTTGCGCGCAAGGGCAAGCTCATGCAGCGTCACGATCACGGCAACCTGCTTTTCCCGCGCCAGCGTCCGCAGTATCGTCAGCAGCTCTGCTTTACCCTTGACATCCAGAAAGGAGGTCGGCTCGTCCAGCAGCAAAATTTCCGGCTGCTGGCAGACAGCGCGGGCAAGCAGCACGCGCTGGCGCTGGCCATCACTGATGCAGGAAAAATCCCGGTCGGCCAGCGCATCCGCCTGCACAAGGCGCAGCGCCTGCCATACCTGCTCCCGGTCCGCAGCAGACAGCACGCCCAGCCGCCCTGTGTAAGGGTAGCGCCCCGCGGCAGCGACCTCAAAACAGGTGGTCAGCTCAGTGCGGGCCATGTGGGGCAGCATTAGCGCCAGCTTGCGGGCGCGCGCGCCCGGTGTATAGGCGCTCAGATCCTGCCCATCCAGAAGCACCGCACCGCCCTGCGGCTTCAGCTGCGCCGAAAGTGTTTTCAGCAGGGTCGACTTTCCCGCGCCGTTCGGCCCGATAAGCGCAAGGATGCTGCCGCGCTCAGCCTGCAGAGCAATATCCCGCAGCAGCGGTGCGCTGTAGCCGACCGCAAGCGCGTCTGTCTCACAATAGCTCATACCGCACCCTCCCTGCTGTGGCGGCGGACGAGCAGCCAGATGACGATCGGCGCGCCGAACACCGCTGTGACCGAGCTGATGGACAGCTCGGTCGGTGCAAACAGGCTGCGGGCAATCAGATCGCACAGCAAACAGAAGGCGGCTCCGCCGAGCGCACAGCCCGGCAGCACATACAGCGGCCTCGCACTGCCGAGCGCCTGCCGAACCAAATGCGGCACCGCAATCCCCACAAAGGAAATCGGCCCCGCAAACGCCGTAACGCAGGCCGCCAGCAGGCTGGACAGCAGCACCAGCGCTGCCGAGAACGCCCGGACCGGCACACCCACACTGCGGGCGTAGGCCTCGCCCATCTGGTAGGCGGCCATCGGCTTGGAGAGCAGAAACGCGGCCCCCAGACAGGGCAGTACAATAGCGGCCGCTGCCTCCACATTGCCCCATGTCACACCGGAAAAGCTGCCCATTGACCAGTTATGCAGGTTGACAATGTTGGAATCCTGCGCAAAGGCCACCACAATATCGGTCACGGCCGAGCAGATGTACCCGATCATGACACCGCAGATGACAAGGATGCTCATGCGCTGTACACGGCGGGCTACCGCCAGCACAAACGCCATCGCCGCAAGCGCCCCGGCAAAGGCAGCAAGGATCAGGGTCAGTGAGCTTGTCAGCAGACCTCTGTTCAAAAACACCACCATCGTCAGCGCCACGGCCAGCTTGGCACCGCTTGAGATGCCCATAACGAACGGCCCGGCGATGGGATTTGCAAAAAAAGTCTGCAGCAGATACCCGGCAGCCGACAGGGCCGCCCCGAGCAGTGCGGCCATCACAGCGCGGGGCAGCCGCAGTTGCCAGACAATGCTGCCCGCCAACGCATCCTGCCCGCGGCCCAGCAGCGCGGCTGCTACAGCCCGGGGCGTCAGCGCCACGCTGCCCCAGAACAGGTTGAGCGCAAACAGCGCCAGCAGGGCGCCCGCCATGGAAAGATATGCGATTGTCAGGCGTTTGGCGGTGTGCATAATGCCTTCCTTTATATTGCTTGTTTATTGTATCTTCGTCAAAAACTTCAGTTCGCTTTCCGGCGGATTTTCTTGGGTAAACACCCGGTTCATATCCAGAATCAGATCCGGCAGCTCCATGCTTTGCTGAAAAAGGCTCTGCGCCGTACACCAGACATTGCCCTGCTGCACAGCCTTGCAGTCCGCCAGCAGGGGGCATCTCTCCAGCAGCGCCGCAAGCGAATCGACCTCGCCCTCAATGGTGCTGTTGTAGATCAGCACATCAGCATCCTTCGCCCCTGCGTAAAATTTTCCAGTGAAAGGTTCACGGTAGCCAGATTGTTGCCGTTGTCGGTCAGATCAGCAAACACATAGTCCCCACCCGCCATCTCGATCATTCTGGCAACATAATCATTGCCCTTGCGCACGGTGGCAAGCCCGTTCGATGTAATGGAGAAAAACGCCACCGTTTTGCCGGTGGACGGTTGCTCTGCCAGCGGGGCAATGCGCTGCTCTGCCTCCGCAAACTGCTGCTCGGCCTGCTCTTTTTTGCCGAGCAGCAAACCGTAAAGCTTGACCCATTCCATCCGCGCCAGCGGATTCTCCTCATAGCTGGAGCGTTCGACCAGCACCGGGATGCCAAACCGCTCAAGCTGCTCCTTGACCTCCGGCGTATGGTAGATCATCGTATTTTCGATGGCAAGGCCGCAGTCGGCGGTCAGGATCGTCTCATAATCCGGGGTGCTGTATCGCCCCGCATAGGCGATTCTTCCGTTTTCCATCGCCTCGCGCGCATCCCTGAGATACCACCCGTCAGCCTGCGTGCCGGACAGTGCTATGCTATCCAACGCCCCGATACTGATGATCGGATCCATCACAGAGGTCGAAACCAGATAGATGTTTTCAATCGGCTGCTGCAAAATCGTCAGATCCGGCTCCAGCCCGGTCGGCAGGGGCGCATCCTCCGGTACCACAAGATAGCGTTCCTCGCCGATGGTGACAAGGCTGTACCCGCCCGCGCACTCATCGATCGTGAACTGCTCGGCATATTCCAGCGGGTAACGGCCCGTGACCGTCAGCCCGGCAGCGGCAGGTTCTGCCTCCTTTGCAGCACAGCCCGCCAGCAGCAGGGCGGGCAGCACCAAAAGCGCCTCCCGCTTCATTCGGCGGCAGCCAGCTTGGCGCTGTCAAAGGTCAGTGTGTAGTCGATTTCATGCGGGGTGCTCATCGCAACGGTATCTGCCGTGACGGCCAGTGCGGTGTCCAGCGCCGCCACAGGAATCTCAAAGGTCGAGTTGCCCTCGGTGTTGGTGGGCAGGTACTTTTCCCCGTCCACCAGCATGTAATCATAGTTCGGGCTGCTCCAGACGATGACGGCGGTCATCGCGCCGTCCGCCACCGTCAGGGCTGCGGGGCTCTCCACCGTGGCGCGGCCGCTGCCGCCGGTAAGCGTAACCGCGCAGGTATAGCTGCCATCCTCCGGCAGCACGGCCTCGGCGGCATCCTCTGCAGCGGGCACAGCGTCCGCCACGCTGACGGTATGGTCATACCAGGTGCCCTTGGTGCCGAGGATCGCCAGCGAAAAGTCGGTATCCACAGCCTCCACAGGAATGTCAAAGCCATAGACCTCGTCCGTAGTTCCGTCAGAGTAGGTCACGGTGTCCAGCGTCGGCTGCAGCCAGTCCGCCTCATGCGCGGGGGCATCGGCGGCGGTGCCGGGGTACAGATTTACGATCTTCTGGGACTGCAGGCTGACATGGAAAACCATCTTTCCGTCCGCCACCGTCAGCGTACCCATCCCCTCGCAGGCTTCATTAGCGTGGAACATGCTGCTGTCGGTCTTGAACTCGGCGGTATACACACCATCCGGCAGGGCAGCCGCCGGTGTTGCCTCGGCTGTATCGGGCGTTTCGGCGGCAGCAGCGCTCTCGCTCTGTGCGGGGACGGTGCTTTCCGCCGCGGAGGTTGCGCCGCAGCCTGCCAGCAGCAGGGTAGCCAGCGTCAGGATCAGGAGCTGTTTCTTCATTTGTCTTTCCTCATATACTTTCTTTGTTTTTTGCGATACGGAAACCGCAATCGCACGCTTTCACCCAAAAACTGCCCGAAGGCAGATCCTTCGGGCAGAGGTTACAAATCAACCGTTCAGGGTGTCGATCGCAGCCTTGGTATGCGCCACATACAGAGCCTGAACCGCATCGATCTCACCCAGACCGGCGATCTGGGTGTTCACGCTGTCAAAGCAGCCTGCGGCATTGAACTGGCTCAGCCACGAATCCTCGTCCGCACCGGCCATGTCGTTGTTGGCGTGGTCACCGGCAACCACCATCAGCGGCCGCAGCACGACCTTGGTATAACCGGCTGCCTTCACAGCCTCGATCACAGCCTCGCAGGCGGTATCCTCCGGCTCGCCCTCCACAGTGCCGATAAAGACATTCTCATAGCCGAGCGTCTGCATCGCCGTCTGCATTTGGCTGTAGCTGACCTTGGCCGTGTGGGAGGTGCCATGCCCCATAAACACAAAGGCGGTCCCATCAGCAGCGGCGGCAGCGGCATCCTCATATCCGGCGGTCTTGACAGCCTCCTCGGTGATGGCGGTCGCAACGGCCTCCTTATCGTCATTGATGACCGTCGCATCGCTGCCCACCTCGCCCAGCAGCGGCTCGGCGATAGCAACGCTCTCAAACTTGTCCTTGTAGGCGTCAATCGCCTCGCACATCTCATCGTACTCCGCGCCGTGCATCAGATGCGTCGGCTGGACGACCAGATTCTTGACGCCGTTGGCCACAGCACGGTCCAGCGCCTGCTGCATGTTGTCGATTTTCTCGCCGTCACGGGCCTGCACATGGTTGATGATGATCTGGGCGGTAAAGGCGCGGCGAACGCTCCACTCGGGGTATGCGGCCTGCAGGGCATCCTCAATGCCCTTGATGTCCGCCGCACGGCTGCCGTTGAAGGAGGTGCCGAAGCTGGCGACCAGCAGCTCATTCTCGCCAATGTCATCTGCGTTGCGGGGATCATCCAGCGCAGCATCACCGGTATCGCGGCCGAAGTAGTCGGGGTCGGCGTTCTCGCCCTCCACCATCTCCTTCTGGGTGTCGGTCAGGGCGTCCCACGCAGCCTTGGCGGCCTCGCACTGGGCATCGGTGTCCTCGGTGCGGGTCTGCACATAGATCGCATCGATCAAGTCGGCACAATTCTGGGCAGCCATCTCGTCTGCATCCTCTTCTTCTGTGCTCTGGGCGGGGGCGGCCTCGCTCACAGCCACGCTCTCGGGCGTGCTGTCAACGGGGGCGGTGCTGCCGCAGCCAGCCAGCAGTGCGGTGGACAGGGCTGCCGCCATCAGCGCGGCGGCGGCTTTCTTACAGTTGCGTTTTCTCATAGGTTCTGCTTCCTTTCTAAAACAGCCATTGCCGAGGAAGCAGCACACACCCAAACAAGCCCGAAAAAAACGAGGCCTTTTGCGTGCAGAATGGCAACACAAAAAGACCTCGGCTTTTAAGCAGGTTCCTTGCGGTACAACCAATTCCTCGTGATTTGGGGCGTTTAGCCCCCGTACCCGGCAGCGGGCAGGTTTCCTGGCTGAAAGCTCTGCGCCTGCCGCCGCCTTCCCGGGCTATGGCCCAGTGGCTGATGCTCCTGCATCGTGGCGGCAGACTCCCTTATCACAGTGACGAGATCGCGCGGGATTGGCACCCGCTTCCCTTTTACCCTTTTCCATGCGCATACCGTGCATGAAAAGGCACCTGCTGTCGTATTCAGTTTTACTGTGTCAGTATAGCACAAGGAGGTAAGAAACGCAAGAATAATATTTTACGGCGCCGGTGTTTTTCTTTATATAATACAGATACGGCTCAGGTCTGTGCTGCGCCGTCAACACTGAGGATCTCACCGGTCACATAGCTTGCCATATCGCTGGCAAGGAAAAGGAATACATTTGCGACCTCCTCCGGCTCGGCCATGCGGCCCAGCGGGATCGGCGCACAGACGCGGCGGACAATCTCCTCCGGCAGATTTGCGACCATATCAGTGCGGGTAACACCCGGCGCAACCGCGTTGACACGAATGTTGTCGCGGCCAAGCTCCCGCGCAAGGCTGCGGGTCATGCCGTTGACAGCGAACTTGCTGGTGGGATACCCCACACCGGACGGCTGGCCGTACAGGCTGACCATCGAGCTGGTGTTGATGATCGAACCGCCGCCCTGCGCCTTCATACGGATCGCCGCCGCACGGCAGCCGTTGAACACAGCCGTCACATTCAGATCCATGATCCGCTGGAACGCCTCCGGCGTATACTCATACAGCGGCTCCCGGGCGGAAATGCCTGCATTGTTGACGAGAATGTCAATGCGCCCAAAGCGATTCTCCACCTCGGAAAATGCCGCATCAAGGGCAGCGTAATCGGTAAGATCGGGTGCCATACCGATGACCTCCCACGCAGGATTTTCCGACTTCAGCTGTGCAAGCGCCTTGTCAACCGTTTCCTGACGCGAGCCGAACAGTGCTACCGATGCACCGTTTTTAAGGAATACCTCAGCGACAGAAAACCCGATACCGCGCGTGCCGCCTGTGATGATTGCCTTTTTACCTTGAAGCAGCATAAGAGACCCTCCTGTTCCATTGACAGATTTGCCCCGCCCACAGCCGTCCTTGCGTCCGGCTATGAATGCGGTTCACCTTGGATTGATGTGAGTATAGCATACGGGCACAAATTTGTCAATTTTTACTGTCTAGAGGTCTTTATGTTTATAACTTTTGTTTTATATTTCAGATTCTTCTATACCGCGCTGCTGGCAGCGCCTTCCCCATATGGCTGCTTTTGCAGCATCACCTGCTTTTTATAATGTACGCTTCAGTTCTTCTACAATGCTTACGCTGGCTGTGGAGCCGATGCGGGATACGCCCAGCTCGATCATGCGCAAAGCGGTATCCAAAGTGCGGATGCCGCCGGCCGCCTTGATCTTTACCTCATCGCCGACGCATTTTTCATCAGTGCCACATCTTCAAAGGTTGCGCCGCCGGTGCCAAAGCCCGTGGACGTCTTTATGAAATCCGGGCGGACCTCCCGCGCGATGGAACACAGTGCGCGCTTTTCCTCCTCGGTCAGGTAGCAGTTCTCAAAGATCACCTTCGAGATCGCCCCTGCACTGCGGCATTCCTCTACAATGCCGGCCATCTCATGCTCAATGAAATCGTAGTTTTTCTCTTTCAGCTGCGTAATGTTGATGACATAATCTATTTCATCCGCGCCATTGGCGATCGCATCTACGGCTTCGTATTTCTTAACCTTGGGCGTACTCTGCCCCAAGGGGAAACCAATCGCTGCCCCTACATGGACCGATGTTCCCGCCAACAGGTCCTTGCACAGAAAAACCGGAGCCGGGTTGATGGCCACCATGGCAAAGCCGTACTCACGAGCCTCTGCGCAGAGCTTTTCAAAATCCTTGCGCTGCGCATAGGCGCGCAACTGGGTGTGGTCAAAATAAGCTGCCAGTTCGGCAGGTGTAATAGGATTCATAACAAATCTTTCCTTTCTTTTCGTGTGCGGCAGCAGCCTTTACAAAAACGATGCTGTCTTGCCGGGGTCGATGAAGCCTTCGCCGTAGACCTCGCCGGTTTCTGTCACCATGACCATACAGCCGGGGTCGATGCGGTAGGCGGCCATCCGGATTCGGTACACCTGCGGTCTGGCACAGACGCAGAGCAGCATCTGCCGCTCCGTGCCGGTGTATGTGCCCACTGCTTTAACCATCGTTGAGCCGCGTTCGCATTGGCGGGAAATTTCGTCCGCAATTTCCTGCCCCTTGGTAGTGATGATCGTCAGCATTTTGCCGGCATTGCTGCCGTACATAATTTTGTCGATAACCAGCGATGTGACCGCCGTTGTGACAAAACCGTACAAAACGGCATCGACAGAACCAAACACAGGCCAACCTAACAGGATGACCACAAGGTCTATCGCACCGGTCACAACACCAACCGACAGATGCGGGCGCAGCACTTTGATCGACATCGTCAAGAAATCGGTGCCGCCGCTGGACGAACCCCGCATATACAAAAGCGCCAACGCGCCGCCCCATGTGATACCCGCAAACAGGGCCGCCAGCAACGGATCGCCGCCGTAGCCGGGCTGGTCTGCAAAGACAACATCCTGAAAAAAGGTACACCACAGCATACTGATGACGGTTTTTCCCAGAAAGGCGCGTCCCACAAAGCGGAAGCCAAGCAGAACCAGAGGCACATTCAGCACCAGCGTTGTGATGCCGATGGGGAACCCCCACAGATAGTTGCCCAACAAGGCCAGACCCGACAGCCCGCCGGGTGCAAAGTCGGCACCCTTGGCAAAATAGCAGATGCTCAGGGCATACAGAAACCCTGCGACCAGATTATACAGCTGATCCGTCACAAGTGTCTGCGTTTTTTCTTTTATCATAGAACACTGCCCCCTTTCGGAAAACGAGGAGCTTCTCTTGCGGGAAAGCGCTCCTCGTTTTGTATTTACCCAATCAGTTTTAATCTTCGGAGTGCATGGGCGATGCCATCATTTTCCACGGTGTCTGTGACCATATCGGCACAGGCGCGCACCTGCGGCAGGGCATTGCCCATAGCCACACCGATACCGGCCAGCTGCAGCATTTCCAAATCGTTGTCGGCATCTCCAAAGGCAATGGTTTCCTCCGTGGTGATACCGATTGCCGCACACAGGGCACGGATACCGTTTCCTTGCCGCCGGATCGGCTCATCAGATCCACCACAGCATCCCCCCAGCGCTTTGTCCGGCAATGGGGCATCTGCCGCAGCAGTTCTTCTTCCTCCTCCTCGTTCACGAAGGGGATGACCTGATATATGCGGCGGTTTTCCAAATCGGAGATGTCACGCACAGCCGGCACGGCGGTGCCGATTTTTGCCTGCTCAATCTCCATGCGGGAGTCCACGCAGTTGGCGTACATCCTGTCTTTTTCAAGAAAGATGCAGCTGCAGTTCTTTTTCTGCAAAAACTGCTTCAATGCCGACAGGTCCCCGGCAGGAATGGGCGTTTCCCGCACGATCTGACCCTGCAGCTCACAGAGCTGGCCGTTCATATAAACAGCACCGTCAACCGTGATCCCGGGCAGCATGTTTTCTTCCGCGATTTCCAACGCATGGCGGCCGGTACACAGAAATACCTGCACGCCGCTGCGCTGTAAAGCCTGCAGTGCCGGGGCTACACTGGGCGGCATCCGATGCCCGCCTACGGTAATCAGGGTGCCGTCCACATCAAAGAAGGCGGCGCGTATCCTTTTTCCGCCGCCCGCCGCCAGCGCAGGCAGCTCGGCAAGGCTGTCGATATGCAGCTGCGCCGCACGCTGGTCAAACGGGAATCTTCGTCCCGCAGGGCAGCCACAACGCCGCCCGCCGCCGTACCTGCCTGCACACCGTAGGTGGAGTCCTCCACGATCAGGCACTCCTCCGGCCTGCGTTTCAGCTTGTCCATGGTGAAACGGTAAATTTCAGGATCCGGCTTGCTGTGGGTAAATTCGTGACCGCTGACGATACAGTCAAACAACTCCCGGATTTTGCACTGTGTCAGGACCTGCTCAATACATTCCCGGCTGCTGCTGCTTGCAAGGGCTACCTGCAGCCCCATTTGCTTTAATTCATGCAGCAGCGGGCGAACCTCTTTGCGCAGAATATCCGGGTAATACACCTGGCAGCCGGCGTTCATGGCGTCCATTTCCTGCCGGAATGCGGCATCGTCGGTACGGCGGCAAAGCTTGGCCATAAAGGGCATATATTCCTGCCCGGAAATGCCCACCAACGGGTACATACTTTCCAGGGTGATCCACGGGTAGGACGGCTTCAGATGTGCATACTGATGGTGCAGGTAGACCGGTTCACTGTCGATCAGCACGCCGTCCATATCAAAGATGACTGCCTTGATCGGCTTCATGGCGTTTCTCCCTTCAGATACCGTCCTCGTCCTCCTGCGGCTGGGCGGGAACCTCCAGCACAAACTTGCCGATGTTCTCGTGCCCGGTCTGCATAATGTCGGCGGCCAGTGCATCCACATCGGGGCATTCGTCACCGGTGATGTTGCGCATACACAGGTCCATCAGCATACTGCTGTTCAGCCCCGGAGATCACACGCACCTTGGGGCGGGTCATGGAAAGCCCCGCTGCGCGGTTGTACGGCGTACCGCCGGCAATGTCTGCCAGCACCAGAACACCCTCGCAGTCTGCATAGCTGTCGATTGCTTCTGCCAGCTGCTTTTCAAACACTTCCACATCCATACCGTCGGCAAAATCCACGGCTTTCAATTCCGCATCACTGCCTGCCAGCATTTTTACATTGGCAGCCATACCGGCGGCAAAGCCGCCATGCCCGGTCACAACTACACCTACCATAGCAAACTATACTCCTTTAGCAAGACCGGGCGCACAGACCCGGCTTATTGGTTGACAACTTCAAATTCAAATTTCTGGGTAACGCCGTCCAGATATTCTTTACTGAGGTCGATCGGACGGTCGTTTTGGTCCATGACCACGTTTTCGACATACAGCACGGGGGAACCGCGGTGTACGCCGAACAGGTTGGCAAACTCGACGTTGGCGGTCTGCGCCATCAGCACACGGCGCGATTTAACGATCTTCTCGTGATAGACGGTTTCAAAGACATCGTACAGCGAGCGCTGGGCAAAGTCGTAGGCATCAATACCGGGAAACACAGATTCCGGCACATAGTTTTCCACGAGAACAAAGGGCTTTCCGCTGGCGTAGCGCATACGCACAAGATGGTAGCAGCGATCCCCGCGTTCGAGCTTGAGCCGTGCAAAAAGCTCCGGGGTATAGCTTACCCACTCTGCACGCAGCACCTCGGTACGGTGCTCCAGATTCAAAACCCCCATCTCGGCGGCAAAGCTCAGCTGCTTGTTCAGGAAGCGGCCGCGGGTATCAGGGCTGCGCACAAAGGTGCCGCGCCCCCGCATACGTTCCACGAAGCCGTCTTCGATCAGCATATTGTAAGCCTGCCGCGCAACGGGGCGTGAAATGCCGAACTGGGCGCACAGCTCCTCCTCTGTCGGCAATTTTGTCCCTGCCGACAGCCTCCCGCTGGTGATAGCCTCCAGCAATGCCTTACGCAGCTGTTCGTACAGAGGAACTGCGCTGGTTTTGTCAAGCTGTATTCCGTTCAGTTCGATCATGATAGGAAATCTCCTTCTTGTTATTCGGTGCCGTCTGGGGAGATTTCCGCTTTACAGCCAAAGCCGCCCTGTGCCATACAGTTGCGTGCCGAGACCTGCTGCCCGGCAGCCAGTGCAGCCAGAAGCGCCTGCTCCGGCATGGGCTTTGCCTTTTGCCACCCCGCAGTATACAGCGAGCAGAGGAAAGCAGCAAGGAAAGAATCTCCTGCCCCCATTGTATCACTTGCCTCTACCATTTGGGTAGTCTTTTCCACGATTTTCCCTTGTACAGACAACATTTGCCCGGCTGCGCCCATTGTGGCCAGAACATGCACCACGCCGCGACGATGCAGCGGCGCGCACAATTCCGCAAAGGCAGCCCTGTCCATCGGCTTGCAGGAAAGCATCGCCAGATCTATGCCGTGGCAAACCTCGTCATAGTAGGCATCGGTGCGGTACTTTTCCTTTTCGCCGAAGTCATAGGCGAACACAGCGGGCAGCGCCTGCACAGCCGCCATCTGTTCGGGCATTTTGGCGTTGCAGCTGCTGACGATCAGATCGGCGGTTTTCAGCTCGTCCAGCTCCCGCGCACCGATCTGCAGCGGGCCGGTCCAGCTTTCCCCGGTGATGACCTCGATAAAGCTGCGCTCCCCGTTGACCACATCATAGCTGCACACCTTGGTGGTACGCCCTTGCAAAACGGGGCAATGGCTGATGTCCACGCCGTTTTCCCGGAGTGCTTTTTCCACAATATGTGCCATCTTGTCATCACCGAGGGAGCCGAGATACTCGGCCTGTGCCCCCAGCCGCGCCGCATGAACTGCGACGTTTACCGCATTGCCGCCGGGGAAGCACTCCTGTGTATTGTGGTAATAGTCTATTACGTTATCCCCTAATGCAATCAGTTTCATACTCAATAGCTCTCTTTTCTGTAATAGCGGCGGATATCCAGAGAATGATCCGTGATGACCTCAATGTTCTTGCTGATGCGCTGCAGAACGGCCGCCATGACAACGGGGCTGAGCAGCGGGCGGAACTCATCGCTGATGCCGGGCAGTGCATACTCCTTCGTATCAAAGCAGGTCAGCTTTTTGGTATGGCGGGCGGCAAACGCCTTTACGCGCTCGTCCTGTGCACGGGTGGGTCCCTCGGTCAGCAGCAGCGTGGTGCAGACATCGTCCTCCAGCAGCTCCAGCGTGCCGTGGAAAAATTCCGGGCTGGAAACGCTCTTGGTGCGGATCCACTGGCTTTCCTCCAGCACGCACATACTGTAGCTGTAGGCGGTGGGCCACAGATCGCCGCTGCCGATCCAGATGTTATACGGCTCCTTGCAGTAATCCTGCGCATACTTCAGGCACTTGGCATCTGCCTGCTTGCGTACCTGTGCCAGCGCAAAGGCAAGGTTCTTCAGTTCATCCGCAAAGCGGGGATAGGCATCAAAGTTTCCGCTGCGGTACAGGATACGGCCGATCAGAAGGTAGAACACCAGCTCCTGCGGGCGACCCTCGCCGTAGACGATGGTGTCATCGCAGATGGATTCCAGCGTGGAGTTCTCCTTGCCGACGGCGGCAAACAGGCGCACGCCCTGCTCCTTCAGCCAGTTGGCTGCTTTTACGGTCTCGGCGGTGTCGCCGGACTTCGAGGTCAGGAACGCCACGGTCTTATCGGTGATGCGGTTGCAGTCACCGGTCATCAGGTTGGCGGACAGTACATTTTCGACCGGCAGGCGGGACATATGGCGGATATAGAAGGCGAACGGATCCAGCATCGCCTGAGAACCGCCGCTGCTGGTGAACAGCAGCAGGTCAAACCCGTTATCCACAATCGAATCCGCGATCGCCTCGATCTTTGCGCGCTGGTCGTAGATCTTGGCGCCGTTGGCAATGATCTGGTTTTCGTCAAAGTTTACCATGCTCATAGGTACAATAGCCTCCATTTGTAATTATGTCATGACAATATAGTCCGTGAAAAAGGCGGCTCACGGGGGAATGCTGAACCGTCGCGAGCCGCCGCAGTAAAACTTACATGATGCCCAGGAAGGACAGTACAACCGACAAAGCAATGACCAGCAGGATCAGCTTCATGGTGTTGACATTCTTCTTCTTGAACAGCCAGTAGAGCAGGAACACAAAGCCCAGCGGCAGAATGTTGGGCATGATAGAGTCAAAGATGCCCTGCACGGAAACACTGGAGATGACAAGCGTTTCGGGGAAAGCAAAGGATACATAGCTGGGGATCAGTCCGCCGACGACCATAACGCCCAGAATACCGGCAGCCTTGCTGATATAAGAGGCGTTATCGCCGATGAACTTGATGGAGCTTACACCGGCATTGTAGCCCAGACGCACGAACCAGATGCGGCTGAAGATAGCGGTCAGTGCCCAGAACAGGATGTAGAAGATGGGGCCCAGAACATTGTTCTGCGTTGCCAGAGAGCAGCAGATAGAGGCAATGATGGGCATGGCGGTGTACCACCAGATGGCGTCGCCCAAACCTGCCAGAGGTCCGAACAGACCGGTTTTCAGGCTGTGGATCATCTCACGATCCTGACCTGCCTCCTCCATGGAGACGATCAGGCCCTGCAGGATCGCGGCCATGTGCGGCTCGGTGTTGATGAAGTCGAGGTTGTTTGCCATCGCGGCGGCCATTTCCTCATTGTTGTCGCCGTGAATCTTACGGAAGCACTTGGTCATGCCGTAGCAGAAGCCTATGGCCTGCATACGCTCAAAGCTGAAGCAGCACTGCTCCGCCATAGAACGGACGGCCATTTCGTTGAGGTCTTTTTTGGTAATCTTATTAGATGCCATCTTCAAAATCTCCTTCCTGGGCGGCAGTTGCAGCGGATGCAGCCGTCAGCTTGGCAGTTTCCATATCGCGGTTGAAATTGACATAAGCGATGCAGGCCGCAATAACAGCAATGGGCAGGATGTTCTGGCAGTTGGTAATGACCATGATGACAAAACCAGCAAGCAGATAGGCTGCGTTTTCCTTCTTGAGCATAACGACCAGCAGCAGGGCAAGGCCGACAGCCGGCATCAGACCACCGGCAACTTCAAAGCCATGGACAAGCCATTGGGGGAAGGCTGCCACAAAAGCGGAAATACCGCTCTGCAATGCGTAGGTGGACAGGAACGCGGCAAGGGCAAACATGGCGGCATACAGGATCCAGCCGGTATACATTACCTTGGCAATGCCTTTTTCGTCACCGGCGGCAGCGCATTTGTCAACCTTCGGCAGGAAGCCGGCGTAGAAGGTGTTGGTGCCAGTGTTGATCCACTGGCCGATCAGCGCGAACGGAACCGCAAGACCCAGCGCTGTGTTGACATCGCAGCCGGTGGTGTACGCCAGCACGGTGGTCATCAGACCGGCAAACAGGGGATCCGGCGGCACGGTGCCGCCAACGGTCAGCAGACCCAGGTAGGAAAGCTCCGCAACGGCACCTGCCTGCATACCGAGCTGTACATCACCGAGGATGATGCCGGTGAAGAACGCTACGACCAGCGGGCGGAACCACATAAAGGTTTCCATGTGTTTGTCGATCGCGCAGATGAAAACGAGCAGCGCAATCAGCAAACCTTGCACGAGTGTGATTTGCATAGATTTTCTCTCCTCTTTATAAAATATATTTTTTGCTCTGCAGCCCTTCTGCAGAGCCGGAACCTTGGGTTACTTTTCAAAGTCCAGCTTGTGGTCGCCGGGTGCGATCTGGATGTAGACATCCACACCCTTGGCACGGATGGCGCGAAGGTCTTCCTTATCCTTCTCATCCATATAAACGTGCACATCGCCGGTCACTTCTTTGCCGGGGCCGACATGCATATTGCCGATGCACAGCTTATCAATGGGAACGCCGCCCTCCACCAGCTTGCGGGCACTCTGCGGGTTGCGTACGACCAGGAAGATGTGCTGGCTGGCGGATGCCTTGTGAATGACTGCAATGGTCTTGTCCAGCGTAAAGAACCGGATGCCGCAGCCGGAACTTTTCGCGGTGGCGGTCATCAGGCTTTGCTGCAGCGGGTCGGCAGCAGCCAGATCATCTGCCACAACAATAAGGTTGACGCCCGGTAAAGCGGTGGTCCACGCCACGCCGACTTGCCCGTGTACTAAGCGATTGTCGATTCTTGTCATCAAAATGTCAGGCATAAGTTTTTCCTCCTTGTAATATGCTGCAAAGATTTTTAGATTTTTTCTTGATTTTTAGAAATTTTCTCTAAAAACTTTGTAATATTGTAATGACAATATACCAAAGTTGTGGTATAATGTCAATAGAGTTCGGGGACTTCCCGAAGATTTTAACGTTTTACACAAAGTGAGCGTTAAAAATTTAGACAAAATGTGAAGGAGACTGCTTTATGGAACACAAAAAGACTATGCTGGACTACATTGCCGACTGCCCGGAGTTTATCCGTAACAATGTTGCCGACAGCGCCGCACTGACAAAGCCCCTTGTGGATGAGTATGTAAACGGCGGCTACAAGAACATCTGGATCGTTGCGTGCGGTTCTTCCTCCAACGGCTCACTCTGTGCGCGGCAGTTTATCCGCCGTCATCTGAAGTGCGAGGTCAAGATCGTCACCCCGTTTCATTTTGTATCCAGCGAGAATGATTTCGGCGAGACGGATATGGTCGTTGTTGTCAGCCAAAGCGGCTACAGCCTGAACGCGCTGGACGCCATCAAGGTCATCGAGGCAAAGGGCCGCCGCTGCATCGGCCTGACCGGCGACGTCAACAGCGATCTGGGCAAGGTGTGCGATGTTGTCGCCAACTACGGTGTCGGGCGCGAAACGGTCGCATATGTCACCCGCGGCGTCACCACGCTGGCACTCTTCTTTATGCTGTTCGCCGTGGAGGCTGCTGTCCGCCTGGGCATCAAGACCGCTGCCGAAGGCGAGGCTGTCAAGCAGCAGCTGCTGAAGGCCGCAGACATCAATGCCGCCGTACAGGCACAGACCCCTTCCTTTATTAAAGAGCATTACCGTCAGCTGTCCGGCATGACCAACGCCTATGTCTGCGGCGTGGGTGCCAACCTTGGCACCGCAAGCGAGGGCGCGCTGAAATTCGGCGAGACCGTCAGCATCCCCACCGCCGCCTACGAGGTCGAGGAGTACATCCACGGTCCCAACATCCAGATGACCCCCCGTTACAGTGTTTTTCTGATCGACGGCGGCGAAGGCACGGAGCGCATCCACCGCATCTTTGAGGGTACCAAAATCGTGACGGATAACGCCTTCCTGCTGACGCGCTGCGCCGACTACAAGGACGAGCACAATGTCTTGTATGTGCCTATGGATGTGCCGGAGGAAATCACCCCGCTGTGCTGGCTGCCCTTCTTCCAGATGACTGCCTGCCAGCTGACGGATGACCTGGACCGCTGGAACAAGCACCCGCTGCAGCGCGCGATGGAGAAGTTTGTTTCCTCCAAGAGCGCAAACTATGTCAACAGCCCCTTCAGTGAAGACACGCCGGGCCGCGCGTAAGAGCGATGGCGTGGATATCTGCTGTATTTTCTGTCTGGGTGCTGCGGATACCTTGTTGGGTGATCGGCTGGGGTTAGGCAGTGCCTTCCGGAAGGGCTTTGCCGCCGTGGTGGATCTGCTGCTGCTCATGACCGGCTTTATGGCACTGGCACCGTGGCTGGGGACCCACCTGGCCCCGGTTATCACGCCGGTGTTTTCCTCCGTGGGCTGTGACCCTTCCCTGTTCGCCTCGCTGTTTTTGAGCTGCGATGCAGGCGGTGCCGTGCTGGCCGCGCAGATCGCACAGGAACCGGCTGCCGGGCTGTACAACGGTTTGATCGTGGCGGCCTTTCTCGGTTCCACGATCAACGGTACGATTCCGCTGGCGCTGGGTCAGCTGACAGGCACCAAACGAGCCGCCGCCGTTCGCGGATTGTTTCTCGGTTTTCTGGTTCTGCCGGTGGGCTGCCTGCTCACCGGGGCGCTGTGCGGCATCCCCCTGTCGGTCCTGCTGCACAACACCTGGCCTGTTCTGGCTGTCGCGGTTCTGTTGCTGCTGCTTTTCAAATCCGGCAGCAGCGCGATCGGCCCGATCTTCAACGGCATCTCTCTGGCCGTGCGCGGTCTGACCCTGTTCGGCTTTTGCATCTCTGTTTTGCAGGAAACGACCGGTATTGTGCTGCTGGAGGGGCTGACCCCCTTGGCGGAAATCTACCCGGTTATATGCAGTATCGGCGCGTTTCTTGCCGGAATCCTGCCGTTTTTCGCCTTTGTACAGCGTCTGTTGACCGCACCGCTGGCCAAGCTGGCCGCACGGCTGCAGCTGGAGCCCGCCTCCATCACCGGTCTGGTTGTGACCACCGCCAACTGCATCCCCACATTGCTGAGCCTTGATACGCTGGAGGAACGCGGCATCACACTGAATACCGCCTATGCCGTGGTAGCCGCCTACAGTGTCGGCGATTTTCTGGCATTTACCCTGCAATTCAGCCCTGCACACGCACTGCCGATGATGGCAGGCCGCCTTTTAAGCGGCTTGCTGGCAGTGGTGCTCTGCCTGAAAACAACACCCAAAACCACCTGAGTCCCCCCCAACGGATTTTCCACACAAGAAATGTACGGGTCACGACACACTATGCGGACCCGGGAGGCTCCGGTCAATACAATATTACAAAACAGCGCCCCTGCCGGTGAGATGTAAAATCTCACCGGCAGGGGCGTCATGCGTATAGCGAAGGGAAAGCCCGCCCAATGTCAGGCCGACATGCTTACTTGTCGCGCGGCGGGGTGAGCCAGCCGTTGTATTTCAGGATGGAGGTGCTGCGCCCGGCACCCACGGTGCGGCGCCATTCGGAGGGGAGCAGCCCATGGCCTCGGCAAAATGGCGGTTAAAGCTGGACATTGAGCGAAAGCCGACCTGCTCACCCACAGTCAGGATGGATTCATCGGTCATCCGCAGCAGCGTGCAGGCCTTGGTGATGCGGGTATGGTTCAGATGCTCAAGCGGGCCGATGCCCATCAATTCATGGAACACCCGCCGAAAGTGTGATTGGCTCATGCTGCAGGCCTCGGCCAAATCGCCTATGGTAAAGTTCTCCATATAATGGCTGTTGATGTACCGCAGGGCCGGTGCAATGACCATGCTGCCGGTCAGGCTGCCGATGTCGCTGTGGCAGGCAGACGCATCAGCTCTGTGATGAAAGCCACAAACAGCCCGCGAACACTGATTTGGTAGTTCAGTCCTTTTTGGGTCATTTCGCGCAGCATCTGGCGCACCAGCGGTGCAAGGGCGGGGTTTTGCTGCGGCGAAAGCACCCGGCACCAGCCGTGCAGCAAGCCGTCCAGCAGGCGGGCGTTCGGCAGGGTGTCCAGTGCGAAAAAGGGGCGCAGCAGTTCCTCGGGGTCGCAGAACAAATAGGCCCACTTGCTTGCCGTGCCCGCGTCCGACCATGTCGTATGGGGCACATCCCCGGCGATGACCGTGACATCCCCCGCGTGAAAATCCTCAACATGGCCGGCAAAATCTATCTTACCGCCGTCACTTTCGCAAAGGCCGATCTCCAGACAGTTGTGGAAGTGCAGCACCCCGCAGGGGACATCCGAGATACGCCAGTCCTCACCTGCAATGATGCGCATCGGGAAATGTGACGGCAGCTCATAGCTGCGGTATTCGATTACGGTTGCCGGTCGGCGGCCCATGGCGCATCTCCTCCTGTTGGTGCTGCAAACGGTGCGACACCGCGTTTTTTCTTATTGTAGCACACCGCGCAGTAAAGCGCCATATGCTTTACCCAAAAACAACCATATCTGTGCAGTTTGCACAACAAAATTGCCTTTCGGTTGTAGAAGTGCGACAAGAATAGTTTCAATTTCATCTCAATTCATGCACAATAGGGCTTGATTTTTACACTATCGTTGCATATGCCAAAACTTTGGTAAAAATTTGATGAGCGAAATTGCATAGTTTTCATGCAAAAGTGCATGGACAATAGTGCGGACAAAGTGCATAATGAAATCAAACAAAGGCGCCGATTTGTGGTGAATATGACAATCGCGCACCACACAACATCAACTGATTCGGGAGGAGCGAGTTTTTCTATGGGACAGAGCAAAAGCAAAATGCTCTCGCCGGATGCAATATCCGTCAAGAAGAAAGGATTTTGTACTACCTCAAGCGTGACTGGCAGCTGTACGCACTGATGCTGCTGCCCATGGCATTCATCATCGTGTTCAAGTACTTTGCTTACACAGGCCTGTCGGTCGCTTTTCTGGACTACAAGATCGGCAAGGGCTATGCAGGCAGTAAATTTGTCGGGCTGAAGGTTTTTGAAAAGGTCTTTAAGCACCGCGATTTCGGTAAGGCTGTTGCCAACACGCTGCTGCTGAATGTACTGGATCTTCTGTTCAGCTTCCCGATGCCGATCATTCTGGCGCTGCTGCTCAACGAGATCCGCGTCAAGTGGTTCAAGCGTGTTACCCAGACGCTGCTGTATCTGCCGCACTTCCTGTCCTGGGTCGTCATCGGCGCCACGGCCTACGCAATGTTCGCCACGAACTCCGGCGTTATCAACACGCTGATCGCCAATGCCGGTAAAAGCCCGATCCCCTTCCTGCAGGAGGACGCCTGGTGGCTGTTCAGCTATATTCTCATCGGTATCTGGCAGACAATGGGCTGGGGCACGATCATCTATCTGGCCGCCATCACCAATGTCAACTCCGAGCTGTATGAGGCTGCCAAGGTCGATGGTGCCAACCGCTGGCAGCAATGCCTGCATGTCACACTGCCCTGCATCCGTTCGACCATCGTAGTCATGCTGATCATGCAGCTGGGCAAGCTGATGGGCGGCAGCTTCGAGCGTATCGTGGCCCTGTCCAACGCCAAGGCAACCGAATATACCACCACCATCCCGGTACTGGTGTTCAAATGGTTCCAGGGCAACAAATTCAGCGAATCCACCGCACTGGGCCTGTTCCAGTCCGTGATCGGTGTCATTCTCGTGGTCGCGTCCGATAAGATCGCCAAAAAGCTTGGCGAGGACGGTCTGCTGTAAGGGGGTATATAAACATGACTGCTACCGCAGCATCTGCTGTTGAAAAACGCAAAAAGCCTTGGACCAAGGCCCGCGTCATCGACCTGCTGATCGACATTCTCTGCTTTGTGGTCGTTGGGGCCGCTTCGCTGACCTGCATCCTGCCCTTCATCCACATTCTGGCAAAGTCCCTTTCCGACAATGCCTATGTTGTGGCCAATAAGGTCCTGCTGCTGCCCAAGAGCGATGTCGGCGTAAACCTCGAGGCTTACAACAAGGTCTTTCACGATCCGACCATTATGCAGTCCCTTTGGGTCACGGTTCTGGTCACGGTGGTGTTTACCGCCATCGGCATGTTCCTGACAGTCTGCGCCTCCTATGCGCTGACCCGCCCGGAACTGCGCGGCCGCAAGGTCATGACCTTCATGATCATGTTCACGATGTACTTCACGGCCGGCACGATTCCCGATTACCTGCTGATGAACCAGCTGCACATGCTGGATACCATCTGGTGCCTGATCCTGCCGCTCTGCTTTGCACCGTACAACCTGCTGATCATGAAAAACAATTTTCAGGGCTCCATCCCTGAAAGCCTGATCGAGTCTGCCCGTCTGGACGGCGCATCTCACTTCACGATTCTCGGCAAGATCGTGGTGCCGCTGTCCAAGCCCATTATGGCTACGATTGCCCTGTTCTACGCGGTCGGCCGCTGGAACGCCTATTCTGACGCACTGTACTACATCAAGCAGAATGTTGCGCTGCGCCCGCTGCAGCTCAAGCTCTACTATCTGATCGTTGCCGCAAGCGAGAGCTTCCAGACCGAGGGTGTTGCCACCGTTTCGATGACCAACCCCGAGGTGCTGAAGGCCGCCTGCATCATCTTTGCCGCTGTTCCCATCATCTGCGTATATCCGTTCATCCAGAAGTATTTCGTGCAGGGCACAATGGTCGGCGCCGTCAAAGGCTAAGCGGCCCCCTTCCCCTGCGGGAAGCCTGCAACCCAACCTTGTTACTGAATTTGTTTTTCAATAAGGAGGAAAACAATGAAAAAAACATTAGCACTTGGCATGGCTGCTGCCATGACCGCCACCCTGCTCGCCGGCTGCGGCGGGTCCGCCAGCTCCGCCGCCTCTACGGCTGAGAGCACTGCCGCTTCTACCGAGGCCACCTCTACGGCTGAGAGCACCGGCAGTTACACTGACTATTCCGCCGGCTTCCCGGAGAATGTCACCATCCAGATTCCCGTCTACGACCGTGGCTTTGAGGGCTGGAACCCCACTGACAACTACTACACCAAGTGGATCCAGTCCGAGTTCGGCGACAAGCACAATGTCACCGTCAAGTATGTGGCTATTGCCCGCTCCAACGAGGTGCAGGACTTCAACCAGATGATCGCCGCCGGCAACGCCCCGAGCATCATCTTCCACTACGACATGCCGCAGGCCGTCAACTACTGGTCTGAGGGGGCCATGCAGCCCATCGACCTCGATGAGGTTGCCTTCTACGCCCCCACCTACTGGGACAAGATGAAGGATACCATCGAGACCTACGGCAAGCTGGACGGCGAGAATGCCTTCATCTTTGCAGAGCGCGAGCCCATCTACTACAACTGGGTCACCCTGATCCGCAAGGACTGGCTGGATCAGGTCGGTCTGGAGGTTCCCACCAGCAACGAAGAGCTGATCGCCGCCATGAAGGCCTTCAAGGAGGCCGGCCTCGGCGTTGAGAACTCTCCGCTGATCACCAAGAGCTTCACCTACTTCTACAACTGGATCAAGGACGGCACCAGCGAGGATGAGCTGGCCAAGTATCTGGATCTGAATGTTGCCCCCTTCACCTGGGACGCCACCAAGAACTACCTGCAGGACGCCAACACCAAGTACAACGAGGGTCTGATCGACCCCGAGTTCTACCTGACCACCGATGATTCCCTTGCCAAAGGCAAGTTTGTCTCCGGCCAGTGCGCCACCTACAGCTTCTACATGTCCAACGGCACCGATGTGTTCGACAGCCTGAAGGCCAATGACCCCAACGCCGAGGTCGCTGTTCTGGGCTCCACCGTTTCCAACACCGTGGCCGACGGCTACACCGCCCACTATTATGAGTACCCCAGCTACGGCATGATCATGGGCATCAACGCCAACGCCACCGATGAGGAGCGCGCCGCCACCTACATGTTCCTCGACTGGATGAGCCAGCCTGAGAACCTGACCTACCTGCAGCACGGCATTGAGGGCGAGACCTACACCGTTGACGCCGACGGCATTGCCACCCAGATTTCCGACTACAGCGGCGATGCCAAGCTGAGCCAGAACAACAACAAGGACTACTGGTGCCTCGTTCAGGAGGTCATGGGCTACGGCGACAAGGAGACCGACCTCAAGGCCAACAAGAGCCTGCTGGCTCCCGATGGCTATGACTGGATCATTGACGAAGCCTACGACATCTGCGAGAAGGGCATTGACGGCGGTCTGATCACTCCCATCTTTACCAAGGCTGTGGAGTCCACCTCCGAGTACAGCACCGACCTGAACAGCCTGTGGCAGGAAGCCTATGTTGACTGCATCACCTGCAGCCCCGACCAGTTTGAGTCCAAGTATGCCGAGTACAGCCAGGAGTATCTGGACGCCGGCTATCAGGAGATCCTGGACGAGAAGCAGAGCCTGATTGATGAGGGCGCTGTTCTGGTCGTAAAATAAGCAAAAACAAAATCGCGTATACCTTATGCGCTGTTGGGGCCGCTGCCGGGCAGCGGCCCCACTTTTTATCAAAGGGGTCAGTGAATGTACCAAGGAGGGTACACCGATGCAATTCAGATGGAACCATACGCAGGGCGCGCCAGACTATGACCGCGAAACAGGCTTTGGCTTTGTGACTGGGGCGGTCTACACTGCCGATGCGGCGCTGCATATCCCGGAGACAAACAGCGGTTTTCTGCCGCTGTGGTGGTATGCGGGCACACCGATTTCCGATATACGGCAGAGCGAATACGGCCTGCAGGCAACCGCTGCCGAGGCCCTGCGAACTGAGGACGCTGCCGACCGCCGCCTGCCGGTGTGGCTGCGGATCCAAGTCCCCGGCGAGGGCGTTTATCGTGCCGAGATCACCGTGACCGGCACGGACGGCGGAGAGGTGCTGGTCTTTACGGGGCGTCGCCGCCTTGCGTGGCGCGGTGTTTTGCCCGCGGGGGCGCAGCAGATTGTGACTGCCTATTGCGATGTCTTCCCCATCGTGCCGCGCGGGCAGGCAGACGCTGTGGCCAGTGATGCCATAAACATCGCCGTAGTGGGCGGCGCATTAAGTGCCGTTGCGCTGGCAGAGGCACCCCACACCCGCCGTATCTGGGTCTGCGGGGATTCCACTGTCACCGACCAGACCGGTGAGCTGCCCTACGCCCCCGGCACCAGCTACGCCGGGTGGGGCCAGATGCTGCCCGCCTACCTGCCAGAGGTCTGCATCACGAACCACGCGCACAGCGGCCTGACGACCGAGAGTTTTTTGAGCGAGGAGCATTGGGCCATCGTCAAGCCTCGCCTGCGGGCAGGCGATATCTGCCTGTTCCAGTTCGGCCACAATGACCAAAAGCTGGCACACCTGCAGGCCCGCGGCGGCTACACCGACCGCCTGCGCACCTATATAAAGGAAACACGCACCGCCGGGGCCGTGCCGGTGCTTATCACACCGCTGGCCCGCAACAGCTGGAGAGATCCCACCCACTACAACGACTTTTTGGCTGACTTTGCGGACGCCGTGCTGGATTTAGGGAAAGAAGAAGCTGTCCCCGTGCTGGACCTGCACGCCTACGCCATGCAGCTGATCCGACAGGAGGGGCTTGAAACCGCCAAACGGTGGTTCTACCCCGGCGATTACACCCACACAAACGACTTTGGTGCCTACCGGATGGCCGGATTTGTGGCCGGTGCTCTCGGTAAGGCTGTGGGCCTGCCGGTGGCCGATGTCCCCACATGGACGCCTGCACCGCCCTTTGCACCACTGACACCCCCGAAGGACTGCGCCCTGCCCGCACCCGACACAGACCCCTTTGCCGATTATGACGCCACCCGCCCGCAGGAGGTACTGACCCGCGCCGAGGCGCTGGAGTTGGCCATCAAGGCGCTGAAGCTCTTCCCCATCAATGTCTACAACGATCTGTATGCCGACATTGTCGGTCATGAGACCTATGCCGGCACCGTGCAGTGCGCCGCGCAGAATGATCTGATCCCCGCAGCGTGGGTTGCTGACGGCAAACTGTACCCGCAGCGCACGGTAACCGCTGCCGACTTTTTGGCCGTGCTGATGCCCGGTGCGGCCGGGCGCCGCCCGCTGGCGGCCCCCTCTCCCCTGCCAGATTCCGTACCGGCCTACGCGCGTTTTGCCGCCGGGCAGGCCGTGGCTGAACAGCTGATCTCCGCTGACAGCCTGAACGATCCCATAACCCGCAGCGATGCCGCAGTCCTCTGCCGGCGTCTGCATATTTGATAAGGAGCGAGTATCCATGAAATTTGAGCATACACGCGGCGGCTTCACGCTGCCGGGCGAATCCGGGCAGGAAAAGCTGACGCTGGAGCTGGCCGAAAAATGGGGTGCCGATGTCATCCGCGACAGTGACGGCACAAAGCTCTCGGACGAGATCCTTGACGCCGGGTACGACATCTACTCGACCCTGTGCATCATTCGCGACCACAACGAATGGGCGAAGCAGCACCCTGAATGCCTGCAGCAGAGCTTTTTGTCCACCGACCCGGTCATTGCCGCCGAAGGGCTGCTGACGGTCCGCCCGATGGCGGGCTTCTTTGCCGAGCAGTTTCGGATCAACGACCGCCCCGAGGCAATGCGCTACTGGCAGGTGTGGGACCGCACGGCTGATAAGCCGCTGCCCGCCGGGGCATGGCGGTGGGATGCCTCTGCCGGCACCGTGACAGTGGCCGAGCCTGTACCGTTCCATGCCTACACAGTCAGCTTTCTGGCATGGCGCCTGTGGGAAGAGATCAACATGTATAACCATGTGACCAACCACTGGACCAGCGAGCATCTGCTGCCGGTGGATCCGCGCACCGCCGAGGCGCAGGACTATCTGTACTGTTGGCTGCAGGCATGGTGCGAGAGCCACCCCCAGACCAATGTTGTGCGGTTCACCAGCATGTTCTACAACTTTGTCTGGATCTGGGGCAGCGATGACCGCAACCGCAACCTGTTTACAGACTGGGGCAGCTATGACTTTACGGTGTCGGAAAAAGCTCTGGACGATTTTGCCGCCGCCTACGGCTACGCGCTGACCGCCGAGGATTTCATCAACAAGGGCAGCCTTCAGGTCACCCACATGCCGCCCACAGCCCACAAACGAGATTATATGGAGTTCACCCAGCAGTTTGTGGCAGGCTTTGGCAAAAAGCTGGTTGACCTTGTACACCATTACGGTAAGCGCGCTTATGTATTCTATGACGACAGCTGGGTCGGTGTTGAGCCCTACGGCCCGCATTTCAAGGAGTTCGGCTTTGACGGCATCATCAAGTGCGTGTTTTCCGGCTACGAGGCCCGGATGTGCGCGGGCGTTGACGCCCCCGTGCATGAGCTGCGGCTCCACCCCTATCTGTTCCCTGTGGGCTTAGGCGGCGCGCCGACCTTTGCCCCCGGCGGCAACCCCACCCACGATGCTGCCGCCTACTGGAGCCATGTCCGCCGTGCGCTGCTGCGCGCCAAGATCGACCGCATCGGCTTGGGCGGCTACCTGCATCTTTTGAACGATTTCCCGGATTTTGTGGACTATATCGCCGCGATCTCGGATGAATTCCGCGCCATCAAGGCGCTGCACACTCGCGGCCCCGTGGCCACCCTGCCGCTGACTGTAGCCGTCCTGCACAGTTGGGGCAGCCTGCGCCCCTGGACGCTTTCGGGGCATTTCCACGAAACCTATATGCATACGCTGATCCACATCAATGAGGCACTGTCGGGCCTGCCCGTACATGTGAAATTTATCAGCTTTGACGATGTAAAGAACGGTGTACCCGCCGATGTAGATGTGATCATCAATGCAGGCCGCGCCGGCACGGCCTGGAGCGGCGGCGATGCGTGGCGCGATGAAAGCCTTGTTGCATCGCTGAACCGCTGGGTGTACAATGGCGGTGTGCTGCTGGGTATCGAGGAGCCGTCCGCTGTGGGCGGCTGCGGCGACACCTTCCGCATGGCGCGGGTGCTGGGCGTGGATGAGGATATGGGTGCCCGCGTCTGCCATGGCCGCTGGGCAGTACAGGAACAGCCTGTGGACGGCCTGATTCCAGACGGTGCCACGCTGGAAACGCATGAGCATCTCTATCTGACCGATGGGGATACCCGCGTACTGGCAGCGGTGGACGGCCTGCCCGCCATCGCCACGCATACCTTCGGAAAAGGGCGCGGCGTATATATGGCCGGCTTTGCCTACAGTCCCGTCAACGCACGGATGCTGCTGAACCTGCTGCTTTGGGCCAAAGGTCTGCCGCTGGACAGCGATCTCCTGCCTGATGACCCGCACACCGAGGCCGCCTGGTTCCCTGCAGACAGGACGCTGGTCGTCATAAACAACAGTGAGGAGCCGCGCACCACCCGCATCAAGACCCCCGACGGGGAGGTTACCGTATCGCTGGACGCGCTGGAGACAAAAATTATGCCGCTGCGCTGACAAAAGGAGGGCATCATGCCACATATCTTTATCAACACCAACCGCTCACTCGGCACCATTGACCCGAATATCTACGGTCAATTCTCGGAGCATCTGGGCCGCTGTATCTATCAGGGCATTTATGTCGGCGAAAACGCAGAGATTCCCAATATCAACGGCATGCGCTGCGATGTTGTCAATGCGCTCAAGGCACTGCACATCCCGGTGCTGCGCTGGCCGGGCGGCTGCTTTGCCGATACCTACCACTGGCGCGATGGTATCGGCCCGCAGGCGCAGCGCAAGACCATCGTCAACACCGAACTGGGGGCGGCGTCAGCGAGGATAACTCCTTCGGCACCCATGAGTTCATGGAACTGACCCGCCAGTTGGGGTGCGAGGCCTATTTCTCCGGCAATGTGGGCAGCGGCACCGTGCAGGAGTTCTCCGACTGGGTCGAGTACTGCAACATGGGCGGTGTTTCCCCCATGGCATCGCTGCGGCGCGAGAATGGGCGGGAGGCGCCCTTCCATGTCAAATACTGGGGCATTGGCAACGAAGCCTGGGGCTGCGGCGGCAACATGCGCGCAGAATACTATGCCGACCTCTGCCGCCAGTATTCGACCTATCTGCGCAGCTACTCACCTGACTACAAGATTTACAAGATCGCATCGGGCGCGAATGTCGATGACTACCACTGGACCCGCACCGTGCTCGAGCGCGCGGGCCATGTCATTGACGCTGTGTCGCTGCACTACTACACACTGCCGCATCAGGACTGGCAGCACAAGGGCTCCGCGACAGAGTTCACCGAGAGCGAATACTATACCACCCTGCACAAGACGCTGCGCATGGAGGAGCTGGTGGAAAACCACAGCCGCATCATCCGCCAGTTTGCAGGCGGGCGCAAAATCGGTCTGGCTGTGGACGAGTGGGGCACCTGGTACGATGTGGAGCCGGGCACAAATCCGAGCTTCCTCTACCAGCAGAACACGATGCGCGATGCGCTGGTGGCGGCGATCAACCTGAACATCTTCAATAACCACTGCGATACCGTCTGCATGGCCAACATTGCGCAGATGGTCAATGTCCTGCAGTCGATGATCCTGACCGAGGGTAGCAAAATAGTGCTGACGCCGACCTACCATGTCTTTGCCCTGTATGCCGCCCATCAGGGCGCACAGCAACTGGAAAGCTACGCGGAGACATCCATCCTGCGCCATGACGAAGAGGCTGTACCCACGCTGCATGTCAGCGCCAGCCGCGCCGCCGATGGGAAAATTCTGATCACAGTCGCGAATCTGGACGCAGCCCATCCGGCCGAAGCGCAGGTGCTGCTCGGCGGCGTGAAGGCTGCCGCCGTAAACGGCACGGTTCTCTGCGGCACTGCTGATGCCCACAACACCTTTACTGCGCCCAACGCCGTACAGCCCAAGGCGCTGTCCGCCGTGCTGACCGCCGATGGCTTTACGGCCGCACTGCCCGCCTGCAGTGTAGCCGCCTTTACGGTAACACCGCAGTGAGCGCGTCCAACCAATGCCGCCGCTGCCTTTTACAGGAAATGACGGACGAGAACGACTACTACCAAAGTGTGGTGCGCTACCGCGCCGCACTGCCCGCCAAAAAGCGCACACCGGACGCGGCATACGCCGCCCGGCTGGCCTGCTGCAAGGCATGCGATGCCCTGAACGCCGGGACCTGTATGCAGTGCGGCTGCTATGTGGAGATGCGCGCGGCGCGGCTTGACATGCACTGCCCCAAGGAGGGGCAATGGTAAGCTTATGCGCATTACCGGAAGAATTTTGCGTTCCCATGTAGACATGGTCCATGGCAAGCCGCTGACAGTCATTTTTTCCTTCGCGCTGCCGCTGCTGGTCGGCAACCTGTTCAACCAGCTGTACAATGTAGTAGACACGGCCATTGTGGGCCGCGCCCTTGGGGCGGACGCACTGGCCGCCGTGGGCAGCACGGGCAACATCAACGCCTGCCTGTTTTTGCTGCTGGGCGGCTTGGCTACGGGGGTCAGCGTCATTGTATCGCAGTATTGGGGCGCGAAAAAATACGATGAACTGCGCAGACTGCTGGGCACATTCACGACCCTGCTGCTGGCGGGGTCTGCTGTGCTGGCTGCGCTGGGTGCGGCACTGGCCGAGCCGCTGCTGCGTCTGCTGCAGCTTCCCGCAGAGCTGTTGCCTACCGGCGTCACATACCTGCGCATCACGGCTGGGCTGCTGCTGGGCAATGCAATGTATAACGCTGCCGGGGCCGTACTGCGCAGCACGGGTGATTCGCGCACACCGCTCGCCGCCATGGCTGCATCGAGCCTGTGCAATATCGCGCTGGATCTATGGTTCATCTTAGGTCTGCACTGGGGTGTGGCCGGGGCGGCGCTGGCCACGGTGGCCGCGCAGTTTCTGTCGGCCGGCATCTGCCTTTGGGCTTTGTGGCGGCAGAACACGCCGTTTGCCTTTGCATCGGTGCGTCCCTGCTTTGCCAAAGATGATGCCGTGCTGATCCTGCGCTTCGGCCTGCCCACCGCGCTGCAAAGCTGCATGATCACCCTTGGCGGCATGACCGTGCAGGGCATCGTCAACAGCTTCGGCAGCGTGACGATGGCTGCCTACACCGCCGTACAGCGCATCGACTCACTGACGATTCAGGTCGTAGTGGCAGTAAGCAATGCACTGGCCATCTACACCGGGCAGAACATGGGGCACCGCGATCTTGACCGCGTGCGGCTGGGGCTGCGCGCAACGCTGAAAGCTCTATGCGCAAGCTGTCTTGTACTGGCTGTAGCGGTATTCGCCGCACGGCGGTGGTTGCTGTCAATCTTTCTCGACCCTGCCACCGATGCCGCCAGCATCGCACAGGGCGCTGATTTCTTGAGCGTGATGGTCTTTGCCTACATCATCGCGGCTGTCATGAACAGCTATCTGAATGTGCTACGCGGCGCAGGCGATGTGAATGTCAGCCTGATTGCCGGTCTGTTCGAGATGGGCGCGCGGCTGCTTTTTGCAGGTCTGCTGGCCCCGCGGCTTGGCGTGTGGGGTATATGGCTGGCCACGCCGCTGAGCTGGGCGGCGGGCTGCATCATCCCCGTAGCGCGGTATCACAGCGGCGAATGGATGAAAAAGCATTGCTTTAAAGAATTTCGTACAACAAAGGAGGATTTCCTATGGCAAACCTGATTTTTGACAAGGCCCAAATCGAGACTGCGATCGACAAGATCGTGGACCGCACGATGCGGATGGACATGACATGGGACTGGCCCTGCGGTGTGGCCTACTACGGCATCTGCGAGGCATATGAGGTCACCAAAAACGAGCGCTACCTGCAGCTGGTCAAGGACCGCGTGGACGAGTATATTGAGCTGGGTCTGCCGAGCTGGACGGTCAACACCTGCTCAATGGGGCACTGCCTGATCACCCTGTATGAGCATACCGGCGATGAAAAGTATCTGGACATCGCCAAAAGCAAGGTCGAGTATCTGGAAAAGAAGCGCTGCGCTTCGGGGATCATGTTTTGCAGCACACCGTTTCGGTCAACAACGACTTCCCCGAGCAGGCGTGGGCAGACACGCTCTTTATGGCGGGCTTCTTCCTGCTGCGGATGGGCGTGCTTTTGAAGGACGAGGCTCTGATTGATGATGCGCTGAACCAGTATTACTGGCACATCAAGTACCTGCAGGACCCCGAGAGCGGACTGTACTACCACGGCTACAATAATATTACAGGCGACCATATGTCGGGCATCAAGTGGGGGCGCGCCAACGCATGGGCGGCCTACACGATGGCGCAGGTCGGCGTGCGGCTGCCGCAGTGCTACCTCTACCCCAAGTTTTTGGATGTGGTCGGCAGCCTGAACGACCAGCTGGCCGCGCTCAAGCTTTACCAGACCGAGAACGGCCTGTGGCGCACGATCGTGGACGATGCCGCCTCCTATGAGGAGGTCAGCGCGAGCGCCGGTATCGCCGCCGCCATGATCACCAAGGGCAACCCCCTGCACATCAAGTACATCAACAAGGCCATCCCCGGTATGCTGGCCAATGTCAGCCCGGACGGCCGTGTGCTGAATGTTTCGGGCGGCACGGCGGTCATGAAGGACGCCGACGGCTACCGCGGCATCAGCCGCGACTGGATTCAGGGCTGGGGTCAGGGTCTGGCGCTGGCATTCTTCGCCGGTGTGCTGAACTACGACAACGTCCGCTCGGACGGCGCGTTGTAAATTGTCTGACAGGCAAACGCGGTAACATTCTGGTAACTTTGGTCACAAAAGCGGAAAACAACGACGCCCGGGCGTCGTTGTTTTCCGCTTTTTTGGTAAAATGGCAGGCGGCCTTCTCTCTCACTGTCTGTGGGCGCAGATTGCGCGCCTTTACAAATTGCCCGACGGGGCTTTGCGGGCGGCGGTTTTGCGGTATTCGTTGGGGCTGATGCCTTCGACCTTGCGGAAGCATTTGGAAAAATAGGGCAGGGAGCCGAAGCCGATCTGCTCGGCGATCTGGGTCAGGCTGAAAAATGAAACATTGTCTGCCTACGGCGGACCGGAAATGGACGGGAATATGGAGCAGCTTGGAAGATTGACACTTCCCACAGACGCAGATGTGGTGGAGGAGACCCTGCGGCTGAAAAATCTGTTGGGCGCGGATGCGCTGCGCGACTGCGACGGCACCGAAATGCCGCAGGAATTGCTGACGGACCCCGCCAAAAAGTACGCTACCTATTATACGACCCGCAAGGACAACGCCTGGGCCGAGGCAAACCCCGATGAGGTCCAGCAGGAGTATCTCATCAGCGACCGCCACACGGCGCGCGGCACGACGCTGCGCATCCACTTGATGGACGGCTTCCACACCCAGCAGCTCAAGGTCAACACGCTGGACGACCCCAAGCGCTGGTGGGAGGTCATCGACCGCACGACCGGTGAGGTCGTACCCACCGACAAGTGGTTCTTTGACGAGCCGACAGGCGAGGTCGAGATCGAAACCGTCCCCTACCATGAGTACACCGTCAGCTTTCTGGCGTTCCTGATTTGGGACCCCGTACACATGTACAACTTCCTGACCAACGACTGGAAGGACACGCCCCACCAGCTGACCTACGATGTGCGCCAGCCCAAGACGCAGGCGTATGTAAAAGAAAAGCTGCGCCGCTGGTGTGAAGCGAACCCCCACATTGATGTAGTGCGGTTCACGACCTTCTTCCACCAGTTCACGCTGACGTTTGACGATCAGAAGCGCGAGAAATTCGTCGAATGGTTCGGCTACAGCGCCAGCGTCAGCCCCTACATTCTGGAAAAATTTGAAAAGTGGGCAGGGTACAAGTTCCGCCCGGAGTTCATCGTGGATCAGGGCTACCACAACACGATGTTCCGCGTGCCCAGCAAGGAGTTCCGCGACTTCATCGAGTTCCAGCAGCAGGAAGTCTGCGCGCTGGCCAAAGAGATGGTGGACATCGTCCACTCCTACGGCAAGGAAGCGATGATGTTCCTTGGCGATCACTGGATCGGCACCGAGCCCTACGGCAAGTATTTTGCCTCCATCGGGCTGGACGCTGTGGTCGGCTCGGTCGGCAGCGGCGTTACGCTGCGGATGATCTCCGACATCAAGGGCGTCAAGTACACCGAAGGCCGTCTGCTGCCCTACTTCTTCCCCGATGTGTTCACCGAGGGCGGCGACCCGATCGGCGAAGCGCGCACCAACTGGATGAAGGCCCGCCGCGCGATTTTGCGCAGCCCGCTGGACCGCATCGGCTACGGCGGCTACCTCAAGCTTGCCAGCAACTGGCCCGGCTTTATTGACGAGATCCAAAATGTGGTCGGCGAGTTCCGCCAGATCCACGAAAATATGCAGGGCACAAAGTCCTATGTGGCGCCGTTCAAGGTGGCCATCCTCAACTGCTGGGGCGGTCTGCGCAAGTGGATGAGCAATCAGGTCCACCACTCTATCTACCACCGCGAGACCTACTCCGCCGAGGGGGTTCTCGAATGTTTGAGCGGTATGCCGTTCGATGTTGAGTTCATCGACTTCGATGACATTCGCAACGGCATCCCCAAGGACATCGGCGTTATCATCAATGTGGGCGATGCCTACACGGCCTTCAGCGGTGCCGAGAACTGGATCGATGAACAGGTCGTGACCGCCATCCGCAAATTTGTGGACGAAGGCGGCGGCAGCCATCTGGCCGTGGAAGTGCAAGGACGCGTTGTTCTGCTATAACGAAGCCGTTGACACCCGCCTCAATCAGGACGGCATGGCCTACGATGCGGACTCCGGCGACGGCACGGTGTATGAGTACAACTACAGCCGCATGAACGAGGGCGGCTGCGTGATGTTCTGCCTGCAGGAGGCTATTCACAACACCTTCCGCCGCAATGTCAGCTATGACGATCTGGGCGGCACGATCAGCCCCTCCGAAAACCCGGACGCACGGATAGAGGAGAACACCTTCTATGTCCGTGGCGGCGTCCCCTTTGTCCGCCCCCACATGGGCGGCGGCAGCTATACCGAGCGGGACAACACGGTGATCCCCCTGCCGGAAAAAGAGTAAAAAAAGAGCGCCCCGGATGCTGAAGGTTTCAACATCCGGGGCGCTCCTTTGTGGAAAAACGGTGGGCAATAAATCAAAATGCGGCATTTACCCCTTGCCCCCGCGCAGCGCCTCAAGGTCGCTGCGGGTGTCGATGTCCTGCAGCTCGGCGGCGGGGGCGGGCAGCAGGCGGACTGCCTGCGGGTGGGCGCGCAGCACGGCGCTGCCGCCGCTGCCCTGCGGCAGGTGAAGGAGGGCAGCAAAATAATCCCGACCGAACAGCACAGGGCTGCCCGGTGTGCCGTCGGGTGAGGCCGGCCGCCGGATCGTGTCCGGCGCGGCACCGATCGCCAGCGCCTCCAGCGTCTGGCGGGTCAGGCAGGGCTGGTCCCCCGGCAGAAACACACACCCCTGTAGGTCGGGCTGCTGCGCCAGCAGCGCGGTCAGGCCAAGGCGCACCGTATCGCTGCGGCGCGGCTCGGCATGGCGCAGCACGGGGAAGCCCTCTGCACGGCAGAGGGCCGCGACCTCGGCCGAGCGGGTCACGGCAATGCGCCCGGCAAACACCGGGCGCGGCGGCCAGCGCCAGCGCATGGGCAGCCAGCGGCCGGCCGTTCAGCTCGGCCATCAGCTTGTTGCCGCCGAACCGCCGCCCCAGCCCCGAGGCCATGACGATGCAGCCCAGCGGCGGCACAGGGCAGTCCAGATCGTACACAAAGGCGTCCGGGTCGGCGCAGAGCGCGCGCAGGAACGGGGTGTCCTGCTTGCGGACGACCGCGAGAACGCGGCAGACTTTCAACAGATCCAGCACGCTTTGTTGAAAATCCGCGCAGCCGCTCTCCAGATAGCCAAGCTCGTCCAGCACGGCCCAGCCGCCGGCCGCCGCCATCCGCTGCAGGGCGGGCAGCCCCACGGCGGCAAAGCCGGCCGGCACGGGGCGCATCCGGTTTTCACCGGGGGGCAGGGCGGCATCAAACCGGCCGATGACCGCCGCTGCCCCGGCGGCTGTATCGCGCATCTCGACCCATCTGCCCGGGACAGCGGTGGTGAGAAGTATCGGGGCATCGGGGCAGAGGAATGGCATAAGTGCGCGCAGCAGCGTTGTTTTGCCGCTGCCGCGCCCGCCGGTCAGCAGCAAGTGGCGCTTACCGCTGGCCCGGAAAGAACGCAGAATAGAGCTCGCGGCTGGTCTGTACACAGGCATCACGGTAGGCCTCATACCTTTCTAAAAATTGGCGGGCCTCGGCGGTCAGGGTGCTGCCGCCGCCGCCCCGCCCGCCGATGGTCTTGCAGGTCAGGGCAAAGCCCAGCTCTTTTTCGGCGTGCTGCACAAGCCGCAGCGCCTTGGAGTAGGAAAGCCCCCATCTGCGCCGCTGCGCTGCGCAGCGAGCCGGTCTCCTCGATCAGATGGAGCAGGCGGCAGGGCCCCTCGCCAAAAAAGCGCTCGCCTGCGTCATCGCAGAGCATCACGCGCAAAGCAGGTTTCATGGTATCACCTCACAGCGGCAGCAGGGCCAGACGGTGTCGGCCCCGGCAGTCGGTAACGGGTAGCAGCTCCAGCGGGCCGTACACGGCGGCAAGGGCTGCCTGCAGCACGGCAGGCGGGTCGGTTCTGGGGTGCAGCACCGCCGCGACCCCGCCGCCCTGCAATACCACCAGTATATCACAGCTGTCCAGCGCCAGCGCAGGGTCATGCAGGCAGACCAGCGCGGTCTTGCCGCCGGTGTGGACCAGCTGCGCCAGCAGCGCGGTCATCCGGCTGCGGTTCGCAAGGTCAAGCGCACTGTCCGGCTCGTCCAGCAAGAGCAGCGGCGCATCCTCGGCAATCGTGCGCGCCAGAATACAGAGCTGCTTCTCGCCGCCGCTCAGCGTCAGGTAGTCCTGCCCGGCCTTGTCGGCCAGACCTACGGTGCGCAGGGCCTCGTCCGCAGCGGCGCGCATGGCGGCGGTGGGGCTTTGCAGGACCCCCAGCCGCGGGTTGAAGCCCATAAGCACGACCTCCCGCGCCGAGAGCGAGACCGAGATGCCGCTCTGCTGCGGGATGTAGCTGACGGTCTGCGCCAGCCTGCGGGTGGACAGGCTCTCCAGCGGGACGCCGTCCAGAAGGCACTGCCCGGTGTGGGGTAGCAGCCCGGCGGCCGCCTTGAGCAGTGTGGTCTTGCCGCTGCCGTTCACCCCCAGCAGACCGATCAGCTGCCCGGGCACCGGGACCGAAAAGCTGACCCCTTGCAGCACAGCCGCTGCGCCGTACTGCACAGTGAGGTCCTGCACGCAAAGCCCCGCAGGTGTGGGCGTGGCTTGTGGCATCATGACGCATCCCTCCCCGGCCGCAGGATCAGATAAAGCAGAAACGGTACGCCCAGCAGCGAGGTAAAGATGCTGACCGGCAGCTCAGTGGAGGCAGCCGTCTTGGCCAGCGTGTCGGCCGCCAGCAGCAGGGCGCTGCCCAGCAGCCCGCTCAGCAGGCAGGCCGAGCGCCGGTTGTGCCCCGCCAGCAGCCGGGCGCTGTGGGGGCCAGCAGCCCGACAAAGCTGATAAGCCCTGTCACGCTGACAACGGCGGCAACCGTCATGGTGGCAAGCGTCAGCAGCAGCAGGCGCATCGCACCCACCCGCACGCCGAGCAGCCGGGCCTCGCCCTCCTCGATCGAGAGCAGCAGCGCCTGCCGGTGCAGCGCAAAGATCGCCGCGCAGCAGACCAGCACGACCGGCACCGGGAACCACACCCGGCTGCGGGTCACGGCGGCCAGACTGCCCATGATCCAATACTCGATGCTGGCCAGCTCCTTCTCCGGGTCGGCGGTCAGCTTGAGCAGCATCAGCAGCGTCTGGGCCAGCGCGTGGACGGCGATGCCCGCCAGCACCAGCGACATTTTGCTGCGCCCCGGCGCGGCAGCGGCCAGCCCCAGCGAGAGGAACACCGCCGCCAGCCCGCCCGCAAAGGCGCAGACCGTGGTGGACAGCGCCCCTGACGAGACGAACAGGATGGCGAACGCCGCGCCGACACTGGCCCCCGAGGAAACGCCGATGATATCGGGGCTTGCCAGCGGGTTGCGGAATACGGTCTGGTAGACAAAGCCGGCCGCCCCCAGTCCAAAGCCGCCGACCAGAGCCATAACGGCGCGGGGCAGCCGCAGCACGGTGAAGGTGCGCACCGCCATGGCATCGCCGGCCAGCAGCGCCGCCGGTGTTATGGGGTAGCGGCCCAGCGCAAGGGCCGCACCAAAGGCCATAAAAACGCAGAGCGCTGCGCCCAGAAGGCACAGCGCCGTGCGCTTGCGGTTATTCATAGGAGGCAGGGGTGAAGCCATAGTAGGTCGTGTAGAAGGCATCGGCGCAGTCGTGGTAGAACTGCTCACTCACCTGCTCGGGATGCAGCACGCTGCCCAGATAGACGCTGCCCAGGAAGCTGCCGGGCACGGGGGAGTCCACAGCCTCGATGGCGTGGGGCAGCTGGTAGACATGGCCCTCCTTGACGGCGGTGCAGTCGGCCAGTGCGGCATCGTTCAGGACGGAATCGACATCATAGTCGGCATCGGACGCCAGAATGATGTAGTCGGGGTCCCAGTCCAGCACCTGCTCATAGGAGACCTCGGCCCAGTAGGTGTCCTCGACACTGGCGGCGGCGTTGAGACCGCCGGCATTCTCGATCATATAGTTCTGGTACATGGCGGGGCCGGCGGTCTGCAGCACAGAGCTGTTGCCGGCCATGTAGACGGTGGGGGCCTCGGCATCGCCGATGGCCTCGCGCAGGCTGAGCAGGTTGTCCTCGATCGCGGACTTCAGCGCCTCACCGCGGGCAACGGTGTTGGTGGCCTGTGCCAGCAGGTCGATGGCGCCGTACAACTTGTCCTGATCCTCCGGCTTGACGGCCAGCACGGTCAGGCCCAGCTCCTCCATCTGGGGGATGGAATCCTTCAGCTTGGCGGGCACGATGACAAGGTCGGGGGTCAGCGCGGCGCAGCCCTCAAGGTCAAACTCCTTGGCGGTGCCGATGCTGGGCAGGCTCTGCAGCTCAGGTGCGGAGAGGCTGTAGATCGTGCGCTTGTCGGCCTTGGCCTCGACGCCGACCAGCTCGTCCTGCACGCCGAGGGCGATGAGCAGGCTGGTGGAGATGTAGTAGCCGCTGGCCAGCGTCTTGGGCTCGGTCTCGATGGTGACCTCGCGGCCCAGCTGGTCGGTGACGGTCAGCGGGTAGGTGACGGCGGTATCGGCGGCAGCGGGCGCAGCGGCAGCCTCCTCGGGGCTGGCGGTGACCTCGGGGGCAGCGGTGGCGGAGGCGGCAGCCTCACTGCTTACGGCGGCGGTGCTGCCGCAGGCGGTCAGCGCCATGGCGGCGGCCAGCAGCAGGGCGGTCATTTTGGTCATTTTCATGGATCTTTTTCCCTCACACAATAAAAAATATCGTTGTATTTTTGAAACAACAACGGTATTATACCAGATTTTATGGTAGAATAAAAGTACCTATCCACGAAAAGTGTGATTTTTTCGCCCAAAACAGAAAAAACGGAGATTGACCCATGATGACGATACGCGAATATGCCCGCCCCGCCACGCTGGAGGAGGCATGGCAGCTGAACCAGAAAAAGCCCAACCGTGTGCTGGGCGGTATGCTCTGGCTCAAGATGGAAAAGATCAATGTCGGCACGGCCATCGACCTGTCGGCCTTAGGGCTGGATACGATCGAGGAGACTGACACCGAGATCCTCATCGGCGCGATGGCAACGCTGCGCGATCTGGAAACGAACGCCGCCCTGAACGCTTACACCGCGGGGGGCTGTGCGGGAGGCTGTGCGCCACATTGTCGGCGTGCAGTTCCGCAACTGCGCCACGGTGGGCGGCAGCATCTATGGCCGGTTCGGCTTTTCCGATGTGCTGACGCTGTTTTTGGCGCTGGACTGCGAGGTTGAGCTGTATAAGGCGGGCCGGATGCCGCTGGCGCAGTTTGCCGCGATGCCCTATGACCGCGATATTCTGACCCGCATCTGCCTGCGCAAGACGCCGGGGCTGAGGGTGCAGTACCAGTCGGTGCGCGCGACCCAGACCGATTTCCCGATCCTGACCTGTGCGGCCGCCCGCACGGCGCAGGGGCAGTACCGCTTTGCCATCGGCGCGCGCCCGATGAAGGCCGTGCTTGTCACGCCGGACTGCGACCCGGCGCAGCTGCCCGCCGCCGTGCAGGCAGCCGTCAAGACCGGCAGCAACCTGCGCGGCAGTGCCGAGTACCGCACCCACCTGACCGGCGTGCTGGTCCGGCGTGCCGTGGCCGCGCTGGAAAATTGACGGAGGTATACCATGCAGATCACATTTACCTTAAATCATAAAAAAATAACCGCCGAGGTCGCAGCCGACACCGTGCTGCTGGACCTTGTGCGCAGCCTCGGCTGCAAGAGCGTCAAGCGCGGCTGCGAGACCGCCAACTGCGGCCTTTGCACGGTCTTTCTTGATGAAAAGCCGGTGCTGTCCTGCTCGGTGCTGGCGGCGCGGGTCAACGGCCGCAGCGTCACCACGCTGGAGGGGCTGCAGGAGGAGGCTGCCGAGTTCGGCGCCTTTATCGCCGATCAGGGTGCGGAGCAGTGCGGCTTCTGCAACCCGGGCTTTATTATGAACGCGCTGGCGCTTTTCCGGGAAAACCCCGACCCCGGCGAGGATGAAATCAAGGAGTATCTGGCCGGCAACCTCTGCCGCTGCTCCGGCTATGAGGGGCAGCTGCGGGGCATTTTGAACTTTTTAGCGTGGAAAAAGGGGAAGGAGGCCGCCCAATGAAAACCGTGAACCAGCCCATGCGCAAAAAGGACGCCATGCAGCTTGTGACCGGCCAGCCCGTCTACATGGATGATGTCATCCCGCAGGATTGCCTGATCGTCAAGCTGCTGCGCTCCCCCCATGCCAACGCCATCGTGCAGGAGATCGACACGAGCCGCGCCCTGCTGGTGCCGGGCATCGAGGCGATCTACACATGGAAGGATGTGGACCAGCAGGGCCGCCGCTACACTCAGGCGGGCCAGACCTACCCCGAGCCGAGCCCCTATGACCGGCTTGTCATCGACCGCCATGTCCGCTTTGCGGGGGACGTTGTCGCCATTTTGGCCGGCAAGGATGAAAAATGCGTCGATAAGGCGATGAAGCTCATCAAGGTCAGGTATGAGGTCCTGCCCGCCGTGCTGGACTACCACACGGCGCTGGACAACCCCGTCCTTGTCCACCCGGAGGAAAACTGGGAGTCGCTGGCACCGGTCGGGGCCGACAACAAGCGCAACCTCTGCGCCCACGATGAGAGCGGGGCGGGCGATATTGAGGCGGTGCTGGCGGGGTGTGATGTCGTCATCGACCATACATATCATACCCGCGCCTGCCAGCAGGCCATGATGGAGACCTTCCGCACCTACTGCAGCATAGATGCCTACGGGCGGCTGAATGTCCTCAGCTCGACCCAGATCGTTTTCCACTGCCGCCGGATTCTGGCCAATGCACTGCACATTCCCAAGTCGATGATCCGGGTGGCCAAGCCCCGCATCGGCGGCGGCTTCGGCGCCAAGCAGACCTCGGTCTGCGAGGTCTACCCCGCCTTTGTGACATGGAAAACCAAAAGCCCAGCAAGATCATCTTCAGCCGGTATGAGAGCCAGATCGCCTCCACCCCGCGCCATGAGATGGAGCTGCATGTCCGCCTTGGTGCGACAAAGGACGGCATCGTCAGGGGCATCGACCTCTACACCCTGTCCAACACCGGTGCTTACGGCGAGCATGGCCCTACAACGGTGGGCCTGTCCGGCCACAAATCCATCCCGCTCTACGGCAAGGCCGAGGCGTTACCGCTTTGTCAGTGATGTCGTCTACACGAACCACATGTCCTCGGGCGCTTACCGCGGCTACGGCGCGACCCAAGGCCTGTTTGCGGTGGAGTCCGCCGTCAATGAGCTGGCCGACAAGCTGGGTATCGACCCGTTTGTGATCCGCCAGCGCAACATCGTCCATGAGGGCGATGTGATGCCCGCCTACTACGGGCAGGTCAACACCAGCTGCGCGCTGGACCGCTGCCTGCAGGCCGTGCATGACAACATCGGCTGGGACGAAAAATACCCCGTGCGCGACATGGGTAACGGCAAGGTGCGCGCCGTGGGCATGGGCATGGCGATGCAGGGTTCGGGCATCACGAGTGTGGATGTAGGCAGCGCCAGCCTGAAGATCAACGATGACGGGTTCTACACCCTCTCGATCGGTGCGGCCGACATGGGTACCGGCTGCGACACGATTCTGGCGCAGATTGCCGCCGAGGTGCTGGAGTGCCCGCTCGATAATGTGACGGTCCTCGGCGCGGACACCGATTCCTCGCCCTACGATTCCGGCTCCTACGCATCCAGCACGACCTATGTCACCGGCAAGGCGGTTGAGCAGTGCGCCGAGCAGCTCAAGCAGAAGATCTGTCAGGTCGGCGCGGGGCTGCTGGGCCTTGATGAGCGTGCGGTCGTCTTTGCGGGCGATGCCGTGACAAGCGAGGATGGCACGCAGCGCGCCACGCTGGCGCAGATCGCCGCAGCCTCCCAGTGCGGCAGCAATACGGCGCTGGAGGCAGTCGTGACCCACAGCTCGGAGATCTCGCCCCCGCCGTTCATGGTGGGTGCGGCCGAGGTCGAGGTCGATCTGGAAACCGGCGAGGCGCAGGTCATCCGCTATGAGGCGGCCGTTGACTGCGGCACACCGGTCAACCCGAACCTTGCGCGGGTGCAGGCCGAGGGCGGCATCCTGCAGGGCATCGGTATGGCGCTGACCGAGAATGTCACCTACGATGACCGCGGCATGCCGCAGGAAAACTCGCTGATGCAGTACAAGATCCCGGCGCGCAACGACATCGGGCATATCCATGTCGTATTTGAGAGCAGCTACGAGGGCACCGGCCCCTTCGGTGCCAAGAGCATCGGCGAGGTGGTCATCAATACCCCGCTGCCCGCCGTGGCCGATGCGATCTACCACGCCACCCACAAGCGGTTCTATGAGCTGCCCATCACCGCGAGCAGATCGCGCTGGCCGGGCAGTAAAGGGCAAGGCGAGAAAAT
>ENA-OUNH01000063-OUNH01000063.1-human-gut-metagenome-genome-assembly--contig:-NODE-63-length-41501-cov-6.827645_pt1 | contig 41501 bp, 45 predicted proteins | sample MGYA00242806_ERZ504814 | MGnify/ENA primary metagenome ERZ504814 (study PRJEB26092, sample SAMD00036389) | human gut metagenome | host: Homo sapiens | study: EMG produced TPA metagenomics assembly of...
GCCATTTTGAGAAAGTGGAAAATCTTCTTTTTTGTGAACGCACCTTTTATCCTTTCTTTCATCACTCCACCTCATTTCTCTGTACGGGCGGTCTGGTATCAAAGGCGTGTAGCAGTTCTTCAAAGACTGGGTGTATCTGCACCACACCGACACGCCCGTATAAGTCCTGCAATAAGCATTGTCCGTTCTCCAAATCACGAAGCCGTTTCTGGTTGTTTTCGTCGTCCTTGTCGATACCGAAAAATTCTAAGGTCTGCTTTATCTCGTTGATGTCAGTAGAACGGAAAGCGAATTTTAAGCCGATATTGTTTTTCAGACTTTCCTTTGACACGTCACCAGAAGATTGTGTAACAAAATAAACGCCTGCCTGCATAGCTCGTCCAGCACGAACCAGCTTATTTGATAAGGTTTCCCCTTGTGCCACATTTAAGAACGCCCATGCTTCGTCCAAATCTACAATCTTAAAAATACTTCTGTCCGAATGGATAAAATCAAGGGCAAAGGTACTAATCACAATTAGCATAGACACCGACAATAATTCAATGGTCGTGTATTCCTCAAAGGTCGTGTCTTTATCTGGCAGTACAAGATCGGCTACTTGAATGATATTGAGCTGGTTATCCAGACTGATAGCATTTTCTACCGTACCGTCCGAAAACAGCAGATGTGCAAAGTCGTAGTCCGTGAAGCTGTCGATATGGTCTGCGATATTTCTTGATATGGGCGTATCTTCACGGCGTAGCTCGTCTATCACATGGAGCAACCCCCGACTGTCGCTCTGGGTAACGGAACGAACTGCTTTACGAAGTACGGGGAATTTTTCGCCGTCCCTAGAGGAAATACCCGTAAGGAATGTCAAGATGTCGATTGCCAGACTTTCAGCGTCTTTTACATTCTTCATAATCACAAACGGGTCAAGAAGCCCTGCATTGTCCTTGTCGCTGGTAAGATTTACGATATTGATTTCATGGGCGATTTCTGGAAGTGTTTCTTTCCAGTTGCCACGCTCTGATTTTGGGTCTAAGATAACCGCTTGTCCCCCAAACAACACCGAATAATACACAAGAAGATTGTTGCAGAACGACTTACCACCGCCAAGCGAACCGACAAAAGCAGAAGCAAGGGCATTTGTAACTGTGCCTTTTACGCCCTGCGAAGCTAAAGACGGTTGCAGGTACACATTTCTTCCCGTATCAACGGAATAGCCCATATAGATACCCGTAGTTTCCCCTAACTGCTGGGTCGCTCCAAAGCCAAGCCCTGCCAAGAAGTCTGATTTTACATACTGCACATAGTCGTTGATATATCGCTTGCTGGCAGGTAAAAATTCAGAATGAAGCCCCAGCATATCCCCAGCAGGACGCACCAGCTTTACATTGAGGTCGTCGTAAAAGTCCTTGACTTCATCACAACGGCGTTTCAGCTCGTCAAGATCGGGTGCAGACACCCGAATAACGTAGCTTAACTTATACATACTTTCTTTGCTCTGGTCTAAGTCCGTTTCCAGCTCGTCCACGCTGTCTAAAGCGTCCACCACATTTGAGCTGGTTTCACTTCCTGCTTGATAAGCGTGATTGTCAAGGTCTTTCAATTCCTTTTTCTTATTTCGGACGGTTGTTAATGCTTTGCGGTTCTCCACGATTTCTACATTCATAGAAGTATCAACGGGGAATGTGAATTGCTGTTGCTGGAAATAGAAGATTTCACTTGACGGAAAATCAAGCTCCCCGACAATCGCATTGACAGTAAAATAGGACACATAACTTTCCTTGTCCTCATGTTCCAATCTTAAATACCGCTGGCTTTCCTCAATCACACACCTTGTCGGACGGATAAGGTCGTAGTATTTTATCAGCGTTTCTTTCTGTAATTTCTTCTTCGGTAGCTGGTATTCATAATCTTCATAGGCGATACCGTCCCTGCCGTAAAGATGTTCCATGAGATACCCAAAATCGTTGATTTCCAAGCGACGCACCTTAAAACGACGGGAGATTTTATTTTCCAGTAACTTTTCCATTTTCATGTAACGGTTGATTTCATCATTCGGCATGGAAACAAAATCATTCATCAGCGTGTGGTTCACTTCATGGAGAAATTCCGTGAACGTCAGCCACGCCGATTTTTTGATGTTCTTCAGATTGAGCTGTTCTTCCGTAACCATGAGCTTAAAGCCAAGAAAAAAGCGGTAGTCCACTTGATTGTCCCCAATCATAGATACTAACGCTTCGGTCTGTTCGTCTATCTTCTGGTAAGCAACTTCCTTTAATTTTCCAGTTACCAGTTTCTTTGACTGTTCCTGCATACTTCGTATGGAGCTTTCCGTGGCAATCTGCAAGGCATGAATTTTACCCTCACGGGACTGTGCGATAAGCTGTCGAAAACTGTCATGCACAATAAATTTCTGCTCTGCGGATAGGAAAGAATAGTTATACGGTATCAGCTCATAATAAGCAAACACTTCATTGTCCTTGTTCCAGACAAGGTTGTTGTCAATATATTTTATCGGGAACATAGTTCACACTCCTTACTGCCGTGATTGTTTCATTCAAGGTCTGCTTATGCAGTTTTACGGCTTTTCCTGCATAAGTGATTTTAGGTCGCAGGGCATAGGTTATCTGTGATTTCAAAAAGCTGTACGGTTTCTTTCCGTCAAAGGTTTTCTGCGACATAAACCAAGTGAGAGCAACGGGAATACCAAAATATTTGAGAAATGCTCCCTCAATCATGGAAAGTGGGGGAATATCCCCAAACAGAATGATGATAAATTCTGTAATCACAAACCATGTAATCTGTGTAAAGGTAACGGGAAAGGGTAAGTTAAAGTCATTGATTGCATACAAGACTTTTTCCACGTTCCAGATACCCGTATAAGATTTAATCTTTTTCAAGTTCTTTCAGCTCCTTTCAAAATAGAAAAGGACAGCCATTTTCAGACTGTCCCTTAAAAGAGAAATACGCTGTCAGTAGCAACTATGCTTGTCGCTGATCTTCCAGCGTTAATATGGTATCTCGCACATACCTCGGCTTGTTTCAATAAAGCAACCGCCCATATCCAAATCTCGCCCGTAGGCTTCATAGTCAATATAGTTCTGTAAGCTGTGTGGAATGTCGCCAAGTGCCTGCAATTCGTCTATGTAGTAGTAGGCAACGTCTGTCATGGTTTCACAGTCGGGATAATAATAAATATCGTCCTTGTGTTCCACGACTTCTTCCAGCGTCCCATAGTGGCTGATAAATTCGTCCAGACATTCTACGATATAGTCGGGAAGTTCCTCTATCATTTCATACATCTCGTTGAGTTCTTCAATGGAAACATACTCGCCAATCGCAATGGGGAAGTTGTCGGTATCATGGATAGCGTATTCCTCATACTGTTCATTCAAGCCGATTTTTTCTTTCACATCTTCCTCGTCAATGGGGAACGTGAACCAAGCACCGACTAAATAGCCCTCATTGTATTTGCCAAGATTAGCAATATAAACCGCCATATCATCAATCATAAGCACCACCTCATTTCCTATTCTGGCAGTTCAAAGATACCGTGTTCCGTTACTAAAAATTTCCCGTGTTCCTGCAAGTGAGAAGCATAGGCTTCAAAATCGAAATAGTATTCTTGACAGTCCTCGGATAAATGCTTGAACGTCGGGTCGTTCATCAGCTTTTGCCTTGCAACATCTATCATGCTTTTGCAGTCGGGATAAACCGTAATCACGTTCCTGCAAATATAAAGTGCTTCTAAATTTTCATACACCGTAAGTAGTGATACATATTCTTCCTGCATATCACTTGAAAGCTGGCGATACATAAAATCTAATTCATTGAGCTGGTAGACGCTTGTATGTTCTTGAACTTCATCAGCATAAGGCAACACCTTTTCGATAATACGGTATTCCCCACTTTCTGCACCGACACCTAGCTTTTCTTCAAACTCGGCAACATCTATCGGCAGTTCAAACCAGTATGATATTGTTTCTTCGCCAGTTGTTCCTCTCGTTTCCACCAGCACCCTTGTTTCCTGCATTGTTCCTCACGTCCTTTCTGTTGTTTCATCACATCTTTTATGGTCTGGTACGACATACCAAACACATACTTTGAAAAATCTTCTAACTGTCTTTCTTCATAGTCGGCAGGGTTCAGTCGTTTCATTTCATGCCATACCTTACGCTTGTAAGAGGGCAGGTCAGAAATATAATCACAGCCGACTTTTGCCTGCATATCCTTAAAAATATCGTTCATTTCATCACTCCACTCTGAAATTTTGGTAAGAAAAAAGCAGTCAATCCTAAGACTAACTGCTTTGTGTGTATGGATATGGAATTATTAAAATTGTGGTATAAATTTCATACGCCAAAAATAATTATTCTAAAAAAATCTATTAAAAAGTGGACAATAATTGCTAATAATAATGAAGATTTCATTTGAATACGAGTAAGTATTATTCCAAAAATACTCATTAGAACTACATCAATAAAGGATATATCCACTCCTGCTGGAAAGTGCATTAAAACATGAGGTACAATTAAAATTAAATAACAAAGAAACTTTTGACTTTTTGTTCTAATTTGATTATTACAAAGAATAACACATAGTGCAAACACCAAATATCTATACAATAATTCTTCTGGAATACTGGCAATAAGGCTTCCTGTAATTGCTTCAAGCCTAAACCCTACATTGATAGAAACAGTCTGCAAAAACCATATTGTATTTAGTAATATTAGGAAAGTAGCAGGGATAATTCCATAAAATATTACTTCCTTTTTATCTTTAGGGAATAAATTGATTTTATAAGAGGAATTATCAAATACTTGTTTTGCCCCGACATATCCTAAACCTATACATATTGCATAAATCGGATTTAAAGATAATATTGCTAACAATATACCTATAAGAACATCAATTTTATCAACTTTCCTCTTTTCTTTTCTATTCCTATATATCAGAAATAACGAAGAAATTAAGAAGAAAACTGGGAAAAAGTTCCCATTTTTTTGCAACATATATATCAATAATAATCCTATGAATAAAAATATTAAATTTCTTGTCATACAACTTTTCTCTCTCATAATACACCCTCATAGTTTCATGATTTGTTATTTTTCATATCCACATTATACCATTCTCATATCAGCACTACAATAAAATTTTATGCACCGATAATCTTATTGAACAGCTCTAACAGTACATCTTTCACACCGCCAGCATTGAATACCAAGCCGACAGCAATCAAGGCAACTACTAAGAAGCCGATAAGTTTGGAAAACTCACGCTTGAACCCTAAGTAGATACCGATAACCACAATCGCCATAAGCACTAAGCTCTGTGCGTTGCTTAAAAACCAAGTGTAAAGATTTTGTCCGAAATTCATTTAATTGTCCTCACTTTCTTCTAATTGTTTCATTTTACAGTCAGCTTCTTTGCCGACATTCAAAATACACATCAAGACCACGCCGATACCCATTCCCATAGATACCAGCAGGAAGTCTTTTAATAATACCCACATTTTTTATCACTCCTAACTTTCTACTAAATCTTTTGCAGGGGTCGTCTGCTGTCTGATTATCATTTCATGCTTTTCTGTGAGCTTCGCCTGCTGTTCAATCATTTCCATGTAGTCTGTACCGTTTCCCTTATCAATCTTTTTCAGCATTTTCAAGGTTGGTGCTACCTGCCGTTGTACCCAACGCAATGTGCGGTCTAAGGTGTAAGGCTCTGGCTTTGTCGTCAGCTTCAAGCTCTGTCTGTTATCGCCGATAAACCAAGCCCAGCGGTCATTGAGCTTCCAGTCATTTTTTCGCTTGTCTGGTTCTTCATCAACAAACCGCACATACTGATTGATGATAGAAAAGGCGGTCTGTTCTGCGTCATAATACGTCAGCAAATCCCGTACTGCATAATAGGCTCGTTCATTCCGAAGCCGTATCTCAAAACGGTTAATAATGTCGGCTTCTTCAAGCGGTGTCCCCAACTTGACATACTGCTCATAGTCCTTTTCGTAAATACAGAAATACACATCTGATTTCAGCGAACCAAGATAAAGAGTACGCCCCATATATTCTCTGTCGTCCTCTCTGTGCTTGATAAGCTCGCCCGACTGGTAAAACTTGTAACTTCTGGACTTTCCGATATATTCCCGTTTCCTGCATTTTTCCGCAAGCTCTGGAATATCCAAAATGCCCGTATGGTCGTTGATAGCAAGGTCGATACGCTTCATCACGCCACCGTCTACGAGTGCGTCCATGAGAAAGTCATACCAGCTTCTTTGCTGTGCTAACAGGTAACTTTCAAACTGCCTGCAACCACGCCCCTTTAACTCTAAAAGGACACCTTTTTCTTCGTCAGCCGACGTATAAATAAAGATGTCCCCTAAAGAATAATGCTCCGTATAACTGTAATGTCCGTAATCTTCATGGAGCATATAATTGATATTCAGTTTTAATATATCTTTGATAATGTGCTGTATATCCAGCGTGGGAAAACGAATTTTCACATAATCAAACAGCATGGTAAGCGGTGCTTCTGGATTGAACCTTGCCAGTTCCTTATGCAGAGTTTCCAGAAGCTCCTTTGACGGCTTCATTTTTCCGCTTTCTATCTTATTGAGATATTCTCTTGTGATACCAGAAGCCACCGCCAGCCTGCCTTGTGAGATACCGTAAGCAACTCGCTTCTCCCGTAATTCTTTTATCCATTGTTCTTCATTCAGAACCATACCCCCAATCTGTCAAGTGTGAAGTTTTTTTAGACGACTTCACAACTGAATTTTGCTAGGAAACCATGCCAGAAGCCTTATGTTTCCTATGTTTTTTGTCTATTGTCTATTTGCAAACGTACCCCTCTGTTAGATACCGAGGGGTTTTACCTGCTGGCGTGGCTAACGCCACACCAGCAACGGCTAGTCCGTGCCGTCGCCTTTCGCTTCGCACGTCGCCGTCCCGTCCTGCCTTGCTTGTGCAAGAGAGCCGATAGTCTGCAAAAAATCATGTCCTTTCGGGACTAAAGGCGTGTAAAACTCACTGATAACGCTTGTTCCCACATCACAATATCCACGCCCCTTGATACGCTTCTGAAAAAACTGCTTTTTCACATCTGAACCAAACAGCATACCGTAACCTAATTCGCTGATACGCCCAAGTCCCACACGGAAATTGAAGTTATCTCTGATACCGTCCGAGAAATACTTTGCGTCTGGACGCTGGCAGGCAACGATAAGGAAATAACCTGCTTGTCGTCCTAACATGACGATTTTCTTTAACTGGCTAAGTAAGCTCACGCTTTCTTTCGTCCCCAGCATTTCAAAAAATGCTACATATTCATCAAAGATAAGAAAGCAGGGTGGCAGTCCCAGATAGGCGTAGTTTTCGCCCGTCTTATAGTTCGGGTGTTGCTTCATTTCCTCACTTCGCTGTACCATGCCCTCATAAAAGGCATTGACGCAATCAATCATTTCTTCTTTGGTGTGATAGACATTAGGCATGACTGTTCCCAAGTCTGCAAGGTCGCTGTTCTTTGGGTCTAAGATATAAAGGACAGCGTTGGTATGCAGTAAGGCTTCAATGAGCGTCAGCAGAAAATAAGTTTTACCGCCACCAGTCCCACCAGCAATCAAAGCGTGAGGGAGTGCGTCATATTCCCAGACAAGATTTTCATCAGCCTAAGACAGCCGTTTTCTGCCCATACTTCATCAATGGTAATGCGGTTTGCTATCATGTCATAAAGCAGGGTGTATTCAATATAGCCGTCATGTAAGGTCTTGTCGGTCAGCTCGCAATACAAGCCACTTTCCAATTTATCCTCTAACCGTAAAAGCTGGTCTTGATATTTTCCTAACGTGATTTCACAGCGGATATGGAGCAATCCCTTTTCCATTTGATAATAAATCTTTGGAAACCAGACGATTTTTCCCTTGATCTGCTTTGCAGGTCAGTAAAAAAACCGCTGTCTTGTACGGTATCGGCTTCATACCACTTATTTTCCAGTATCATTCGTGCCAGCTTTTGACGGTGCAATAGCTTCTTGAAACTGTCGTAACAGAAGCGGTAATACAGAAAAGCGACCAATGCACAAACACCAGTCGCTATCAGCACAGTTATGAAGTTGTAAGGGGAAAGCGTCAAGCCGTTTTCTAACAAGCTGAAATGTTCCCAGTCGGTACGCATGAGCTGTTTGATGTTCAGTAGCAGAAGAACCGCCATGAATACAAACAGAAGCGTCCCTATGGAAAAGTGGTAGACAAGGTGCTTGTCGCTGGCTCTGATACGGTGTCCTTTGTTCCAAATCATACGCATAAATCAATCCTTTCTAGGTATGAAAAAAGCAGTCAATCCTAAGACTAACTGCTTAATCAACAATAAAGTGTAAATTTTATTGTTTCTTTTCTTCTTTTTTATCTTTTTTATTTTTCTATCCACAAGTACCTGCTAATGAACAACTTCCGCCCATAACTATAAAGCCAATCATAATAAGCCAAAATTCCATGATTTCTCCTCCCTTTTAATTTGTTAAATGCTGGCAAATAAAAATTACAACAAAACATATAATAAGTGCGATTACACCTGCAATGAATGCAAATATGATTTTTTGATAATTTCTTTTTCCTATTTCTTGTTGTGTTTCATCATGCGTTAATTGCTTTCCGTCAATAAATGCCAAAATTTCTTTATAGGTTTGAATGTCATGGCTCTTTTTGAATTTTTCAATCTTACTTGCCGTATAGAGCGTTATTGCAAACAAGCATAACCAAATAATAATTCCTATATTTCCCTTAATACTAAATAAAGGATAGGCACTTATGGCTACGACTATCAATTCAATTAGGAAAACTACACTTATCACATTAAACTTTTTAATAGTTGCTTTTTCTACAATCTCCCTCATCTCCTTTATATCTTCTTTTATAAAATTATCTAAAGACACATTGAAGATATTAGATAAAGTAATTAAACTTTTAACATCTGGACAACTTTTATTTGTTTCCCAGTTAGAAATTGTTTGTCTTGAAACAAATATTTTAAGAGCCAGTTCTTCTTGAGAAATTTTTTGTTGTTCCCTAAATTTTTTGATTTGTAATCCAATATCCATCTTGAATCTTCTCCTTTATTGTATATGAATATAGCTATTTTGTCTGTCAAAAGCCTTTGACATTGCCATTTTCCCTTGTCAAAATAGTTTTACATGGCTTAAAACAGAACTTTTCAACTAATTATATCGGTTCTATATATAAGTTACAAGAAAAATATGGGCTCACATTTATTTTTCATCTGTCCTTGCGGTACATGGTTCTGTGGATTGCCTGCGTTCTGATTGCCTTTATTCTTCAACACAATATCCTCTGCCTTTACATACCAGTCCACATCTGCACCCGTATAGGTTTTTCGTGATACCGTATCGGCTACTGGATTGACAAGCTCCACGACTGCATTGTACGGAAATTCCCTTAACGGTACTTCTGGCGGTACAGACACGGGGATAATTCCACCATGCAGACTGCACTTCAAATCATAGATACGCTTTTTAAGCTGGGTACTCGGTGTCCCGTCCTCATTCTGCAAGAACACATCACGCACCGCTGTAAATTTTAATTCTCCAAATGTTTTCTCTTTGTCAATAACAAACCCGTTTGATAATCTCATAAATTCTTCACTCCTTTACTTTTCTTCAACTGCTACAATATCATCAGCAAGCAACACATAATCGGTATGTCCCATATCCCCGATTGCGTAACCTCTGCCATATAACTTCGGATTGACAAGTTTTACTTTCTGCTCATACTTGAACTTCTTTTCGCCAGCCTGCACGGGAATTTCCACGACAACATTTTCCCCTCTCTGCACATCTGAATAAAGGTTGTAGCTTCTTCTTGCGAAAACTCTACGGTTATCTTTATCTCTGTCAAAAACATGGTCGCTTTCGCCTGCAAATTCAAGAGTTCCAAAAGACTGTGCCATATCTGGCACGACATATTTCATTTCCATATTGTTTTACCTCGTTTCTTTCTATTTTTGATAAATTGATTGTGATTTCTTATTCTGGCAGTTTGGGAAGTACCAGCAATCCCACAGATAGTAAAGGGTAAAATCAATGCTTCGCACCCTTGACTATCCGTGTTCTTGCAGGTCGTAAGCAGACAAGCCAGAATAAGCAAAAGTCTGCCGTTTGACAGCTTCGGCGGAGAGCGTGATTTTTCTTTCCTCATACCGTTACCGCCTTATGATTTCTTCATTTTACGGCGTTTGTAGAAGAAGATACCTGCCAGTCCAGCACCAGAAGTCATAAGAAGTGCAAGCAGTCCGTAAAGGTTGGTGTTATCGCCCGTTTTGGGACTGTCGCTCGGTCTGCTAGGCTTTTCTGGTGTCTGTGGTGTTTCGGGTTCTTCTGGGACTTCTGGTTTTTCCTTAAAGGTAATCGTCTGTCCCTTGTCCTCAATGTCCTTATGCTCGGTAACTTTCTTCGGCTCGTCTGGATTGCTTAAATCGTACAATTCTTCAAAAGTTACAAGCTGTTTGCCGTCAAGGGAAGTAGCGTCAAAGGTAAAAGCAACTTCCACTTTCATAGTTTCGCTGTCAGCAGTAAAGGTATAATCACTTTCCACACGTTTTCCATTGATAAGAAGCTCGGCGTTTTCTTCTTTCAACATCTGCCAGCCCACAAGTTTGTACTGTGTACCGACTTCTAAGCCCTCTAAGGTTACGGTATCAATGATTGTTACCTCTTTTCCAGCTTCAATCTCTTTGTTGCCGTCCTTGTCGGTAGCAGTCGTATGAATTTTGATGATACGCTCTGTGATAAGTACGGTTTGCCCGTCGTCCTCAATGTCCTTGTGTTCTGCAACTTTCACGGGTTCGTCTGGATTGCTGAAATCATACAATTCTTCAAAAGTAACAAGGTTTTTGCCACCTAAAGCAGACGCATTGAATGTATAAGAAATTTCTACTTTCATTTCTTTATCATCAGCGACAAAAGTATAGTCATTTTCCACACGTTTTCCGTCAATGATAAGCTCGGCATTTTCTTCTTTTAACATCTGCCAGCCTTTCAACTGATACTTTGTGCCTTTTGTAAGTCCGTCTAATTTGACAGTATCAACGATTGTTACCTCTTTTCCTGCAAGGATAGTCTTTTTGCCGTCCTTACTGGCCGCTGTGGTATAAATAGAGATTTTTTTTCGTATTCATCAGTCAGCGTTCCTAAATCAATCACAAGATTATTTCTTGATACCACGATTTCAAAAGGTGGGATAAGTTCAAAGCCTTTGTTACTATCAGAGCGTAATTCTTCAATGATATAGGTATCATAAGGTAATGCACCCTTGCTGTCGTCTGGTTCAGAAGTTCCAAACCACACACCGTCCTCGCTGGTCTTTCCTGCGTTGGTATTGTGCTTATGAGAAGCCCAGTCAGCAGAAGTGGAGAATTGCCCGTTATCATCAGTTACCACTACATGATTTTCGCCCGTTGTCTTGCTTGTGATCCTAAAGGGAATATCAGCAAGACGCTTGTGTGTGCCTGCACCGATTTTTACACCCTCAATATCCCCACGCTTAATCTGATTGTAGATAGAATGGGCTTCGTCGGTTAAGTCCACGATTTTTCCATTTTCTGTGATTGTAAAATCAATCGGTTTTGCACCGTCAGTTAAGTAACCGTCGGGAGCTTCACTTTCAACGATACGGAAATTTCCGTAAGGTAAAAGGTCGGAAGAAGTAGAAGCGACACCCTCAATATCGGTACGAATTGTCTTTACCACTTCATTTTTCTTGTATAACTTGCCCTCAACCAATACCGCATTATCATTTAAGGAAATGATGTCAAAAGCAGTATCTTTCAAGGTAGCACTTCCTTGTGGCTTTGTATTGCCCGTTTCTAAATCTCGTTTCTGAATTTTCACACCGCCACGGATAACCTTGTCAGATACGGAAAACTGGTTACTTCCAGATAGTACGGCAAGGTCGCCGTCCTCGGTAATCTGTGTTACATATAAGCCTTTTATCTGTTCGGACTTATCGCCAGCCTGCATATATGCACCGTCTAACAAGTAGCCGTTTGGAGCTTTTGTTTCCTCAACGGTTAGTGTCCCAAGTGGAAGAACGGCTTTGCCCTCCTGCATATAGAAGCTGTCGCCAGACACCTTGTATGCGTCCGCTAATTTTGTGATGTAGTGAGTTGTCCCGTCGCTGTCTGTTTCAGCGATTGTCTTTGTAACCCATGTACGATTAGCTTCGGCAGGGAGATTGTCTTTATTATAGAAGCCAGCATAATACTTCCATGTAAATTCCGCACCTGCTAAAGAAGCGTTCCCCTGCGGATTGTCTTTCTGTGTTTCCATATCTATTTTGAAAAGCTCAATCAAAGTGTCTGTTACTTTTGGTGTATCTGATACTTTCAAGGTTGCTGTTTCGCCAGCTTTGATTGTCAATGAATAGATTGTTTTATCCACTTTATATCCTGCTGGTGCGGATAATTCCTTGATATAGACTGTGCCAGCCGTTACCTCTGCAACATCTGTATTTCCGTTTTCATCAGTCGTAAGGGTGGCAAGCTGTTTCGTGCAGTCCTTATCAGAAAAGACACCGTATGTTGCACCAGCAACAGAGTAATTCCCGTTACCGTCTGTAATGCTGGTATTACTGGAAGTCTTTTGCAGTTTCGCATTTCCAACATTCAGTTTCGCCCAGAATTGTCCCAATTCCTGCCCCTCGCCAGAGTAGATATAACCGCCACATTCATAGCGTCCTTTATTTTCTTTGACAAAGGCTTTCGCACCAGAGAAAACTTCGTCCTGCGTAGCCTTTGGAATTTCATCATAAGAAGCTCGCACGTTATCACATTGCCAGCCAAGATGTACGCTCAATTTCTGCCAGACAACACATTGTTCCAACAGATAGACTTGTTTATAGTTCAATTCCTTGTGAGCTTCGCCATACTGTTTGACATACTCTAAGGATAACGCCACATCTGAAATCTGGTCGGCACTCATGCGTGAGCTTGCGTCAGCTCTGGTCTTATAGCCGTTCTTAAAATCTGTATTGATGTCAATACAATAGGCAGTTTCGCCCTCGACTTTCATATAGCCCTCATTGAATGTCGAACCAATAGAACCGTCATTCATTACTTTTTCAATGATACCGACACGTTCTGCACTTTCCGTCCAGTATTGCTTGCTTTCTGCATGAACGGGTGTAGTCGGTAAAGCAGTAACGACAGTTGCAAGAGCTAAGAAGCCCGTACACAATCGTTTCCATGTCTTTTCATAAATCTAATGCTCCTTTCATTTTGGGTATAAAAATAGACGCTCATTTCTGAACGTCTACATTATTGAAAGGCTTGTCCTCTCACACATATTTTATTTTAATAGGTACAACAGTTGCCTTTCTCCTTGTATTTTCGTTGTTTTCATTACTTGCGTTATCTACAACCCCCATGACCTGCATCAAGCATGATAGAATAAGACATATAATCACCTCATTATTTTGTGCTTCTATATATTATATGAAAGCGCGCATTGCCTGTGAAACGTCAAAAAATGCCGGCTGCGATAATGCAGCCGACATTTCAAAAAGTTCTATTCATGTGAGTGTTTGTCAGTTTCAGAAGGATCTGAATTCTCTTCATCCGCTTCTTCCTCTGTATCTGCTCTTTCAGGAAGATAAACATGTACCGTTTCTACGCGGTTCTTATCCAACTTCTCGACCACCAGACGAATTCCATCTTCAGTGACAACTTCATCACCCATCTGAGGTAAACGGTCCAGATGTTCGATGATCAGTCCTCCGAGAGAATCATAATCTTCAGAGTTAAGTTCTGTATGTAAGTGATCGTTCACATCATCCAGACTCATGGAACCTTCGATAATATATTCATGATCAGAAATCTCTTTGATCAGTTCATCTTCATTCTCATCATATTCATCATGAATCTCACCAACAATCTCTTCCAGAATGTCTTCCAAAGTGATGAGTCCTGCCATCTCACCGTACTCATCCAGAACAATTGCAATATTAAAAGTAGAATCTCTCATCTCTACAAGAAGTTCAGAGATATCTTTGAACTCATAAGTGAAATGAGGTTTTCTTAAGAAATCCCGGATATTGAACGGCGTATCATGATCATAAAGAAGCAAATCCTTCATGTTAATAATACCGACAACGTTATCCTGTGTCTCTTCGTAAACAGGAAGTCTTGTGAATTTGTCTTCACGGAAAATATCAATCAATTCATCGAAGGTACTATTGACATCAGCAAATGTAACATGTACGCGAGGAACCATAATATCTTTCGCCTTGGCATCGCCGAGATCGAATACATTGTAGATCATCTCTTTTTCATCAGACTCGATTACACCATCCTCATGGCTGACATCTACAATTGTACGAAGCTCTTCTTCTGTCATAGCTTTGTTCGCTGCATCCGGGTCTACGCGAAGGATCAGCATGATTCCACGGGAAAACAAGTTAATGATGAAAATAACCGGAGTCATGACCGTCATAAAAAACTTGATGACCGGAATATAACGAAGCGTAAGTTTCTCAGCGTTGATCGTTGCATAATTCTTCGGTGTAATCTCTCCAAATACAAGGATTGCCACTGTCAGAATCAGTGTAGCGATGCTGACCATGTATCCGCCAAATGAATAAGCAAGGGTTGTGGCAAGAGAAGATGCTGAAACATTCACAATATTATTACCGATCAGGATTGCACTGAGCATCTTTGCTGTGTGATTCTCTGTGATATCAAGAGCTAGAGCCGCCCGTTTGTTCCCACCGTCTGCGAGAGAACGGAGTTTAATCTTGTTCACTGACATCAGCGCAGTCTCGGTTGATGAAAAAATGATGAAAACAATAGTAAAATTAACAGTATAATTAATAGGTACGTGTCACCTGCGTCCACTTTAAATATTCACTCCTTTGATTAAAAAATGTGCCTCTAAAGAGGCTTGGTTAATTTTAGATATACGCATTCATTATACATGGTTTATTAGTGTTTGGCAAGGCAATATACTTTACTTTATGAAGTGGGTGGTGTATGATGTTGATGACTGATAAGAATATTTAATACTATTATATAGAAGAAACGGAGTATAGATATGGAATTATACAATAGATTGTGCACTATTACAAAACAGGAAAATGTAATGAAAGATGAGCCGATGAAGAAACATACAACATTTCGTATTGGTGGTCCGGCAGATTATTTCGTGACACCTGAATCAAAGGAAGAGATCCAGGCAATTGTTGAGTTATGCAAAAAGGAGGAAATCCCATATTCAGTGATTGGAAACGGAAGTAATCTTCTTGTTGGAGATAAGGGATATCGTGGCGTAATTCTTCAGATTTTTAAGAAAATGAATCAGATCAGGGTAGAAGAGAACAAGATTTATGCCGGTGCGGGCGCACTTCTGTCGAAGATCGCGGCAACAGCACTGTCAGAATCTCTGACAGGTTTTGAATTTGCTGCCGGGATTCCGGGAACATTAGGCGGAGCCGTTCGCATGAATGCGGGTGCATACGGTGGAGAGATGAAGCAGGTTCTTGAGAGCGTGAAAGTGATGACAGCAGATGGCGGATTCCTTACGATTCCTGTAGAAGAGATGGGACTTGCTTACCGGACAAGTGTGGTAGAACAGAAGAATTATATTGTTCTTGAAGCAGTGATTTCTCTTGAAAAAGGAAATCCGGAGAAAATTAAAGAAGTGATGGATGATCTGAAAGAAAAAAGAGTGACAAAGCAGCCATTAGAGTATGCAAGTGCAGGAAGTACATTTAAGCGTCCGGAAGGATATTTCGCAGGAAAACTGATCGGAGATGCAGGACTTCGCGGATTCAGGGTCGGAGATGCACAGGTCTCTGAAAAGCATTGCGGTTTCGTGATCAACAGAGGGAATGCAAGCGCAGCAGAGGTTATGGAACTGATGCGTCAGGTAGAAGATAAAGTAGAAGAAAATTCAGGAGTCCGTCTGGAAGCGGAAGTAAGAAGAATAGGAGAGTTTTGATATGCGTTTTGTTATCGTAACAGGGATGTCAGGAGCGGGAAAATCAACAGCACTTAAGATGCTTGAGGATATGGGATATTTCTGTGTGGACAATCTGCCGATCGCAATGTTTCCTGGATTTGTGCAGATGATCGAGAATTCAGAAACTTCAATGAAGAAAGTGGCATTGGGAGTCGATGTGCGAAGCGGACAGGATATTTCTGGATTAGAGAAAGACCTTGAGCAAATGGACGAAAAGGGGATCAAATATGAGATTCTGTTTCTGGACGCAAAGGATTCTGTACTTGTAAAGCGATACAAAGAAACGAGAAGACAGCACCCTCTGAGCGGGTCGGGACGTGTGGATACCGGTATTGCGAAAGAACGTGAGAAGACCGCATTTTTGAAAATGAAGGCAACGTATATTCTTGATACAAGTAAGATGCTGACGAGAGAATTGAAGATTGAACTTGAGAAGATTTTTGTGAAAGGTGAGAGTTTTTGCAACCTCTATATCACAGTAATGTCCTTTGGTTTTAAATACGGAATTCCGCAGGACGCAGACCTTGTATTCGATGTGCGTTTTCTTCCGAATCCGTACTATATTGATACATTGAAAGAAAAAACAGGAAATGATCCGGAAGTCCAGGATTATGTCATGCAGAATGACAAGGGACCGATTTTCCTTGAAAAATTAAAAGACATGGTTGAATTTCTGATTCCAAATTATATTTTGGAGGGAAAAAACCAGCTTGTGATCGCAATTGGATGTACCGGCGGAAAGCATAGATCTGTAACGCTGGCGAATGCGTTATATCACACGCTTGATACAGAGGAAAGTTATGGCGTCCGTATTGAACATCGTGATATTGGGAAGGATAGTATCACAAAGAGAAAGTAAAAGGTGGAAAATATGTCATTTTCTGGAAAAGTGAAGGAAGAGCTTGCAAGGAACATCAGTTCAGCCAGACATTGCCAGATTGCGGAACTGACGGCTTTTATTGGCATGTGCGGGACGGTTGTAATCAATAGTTTTGACCGGTGCAGTATCAAGATTCGTACAGAAAACATTTTAGTTGCAAGAAAGGTCTTTACATTAATAGAAAAAACATTTAATATAAGGAGTGATATTTCCGTTCGGAGAAATATAAAGAAGCAGACAGAGACCTATTCTGTTATCGTAAAAAAGCATGAAGATGCGATACGTATCTTACAGGCTACGAAGATGATAGGGGAACAGCAGGAGAATGCGGAAGAGTTGCATGCCGTGAATCCGATGATCGTCCAACAAGTTTGTTGTCGAAGAGCATTTCTCCGCGGAACGTTTCAGGCGTCCGGATCTATGAGTGATCCGAACAAGGCATATCATTTTGAGATTGTCTGTTCCACAGAAGAGATGGCACATCAGATCTGTGATCTGATCTGCAGTTTTTCTATGGACGCAAAGATCGTGCTCAGAAAAAAGTCGTATGTTGTTTACCTGAAAGAAGGAGCACAGATAGTAGATATTCTGAATATCATGGAGGCACATGTCTCATTAATGGAACTTGAGAATGTAAGAATTCTCAAGGAGATGAGAAATTCTGTGAACAGAAAAGTGAATTGTGAAACTGCCAATATTAATAAGACAGTATCAGCAGCAGTGAAACAGCTGGAAGATATTACATATTTGAGAGATCAGATAGGATTTGAGAATATACCGAAAGGATTAGTCGAGGTCGCTCTTGCCCGCCTCGAGCATCCGGAAGCAACATTGAAGGAACTGGGAGAATCCCTGAATCCTCCGGTTGGAAAATCGGGTATCAACCACAGACTGCGTAAGCTGAGTGAGATGGCAGACAAAGTTCGGCAAGAACAAGGAGGATTATTATGATTAAGACATCTGTTGTAGTGAAAGCAGACCCAGGGTTTGATGGACGGCCGATCGCCCTTCTCGTACAGGAAGCCAGCCAGTATGCGAGCAAAGTGTACATTCAGGTAGCCGAGAAGAACATCAATGCCAAGAGTATTATGGGTATGATGAGTCTGAATCTGATCGGAGGCGAGGAGATTACCGTTGTGACAGACGGCGAGGACGAGCAGAAAGCAGCTGAAGGCATTAAGACATTCTTTGCTAATGTATAATAACAATAAGATGGTAATTGAAGTCACAGAGAGATAACCATGTGATTACAAATGAATATAGAGGGGCTGTACTTTGAAGAGGAGTACAGCCATCTTTTTCTATGGGGGAGAGTTTGCAGCTGATGTGAACACAAATGATTTTTGAATAAGGAGGTATTTGTTTATGAAAAGAATGCTATTTGTTTACAATCCGAATTCAGGAATGGGACTTCTGAAGCCGAAACTTTCAGATGTGATCGACACATTTGTGAAGGGCGGATATGAGGTGACAGTTTATCCTACACAAAGAAGTCAGGATGCTGTAAGAAAAGTCAGTGAGTATAAAGAAGAATATGATCTCGTGGCATGTAGTGGCGGAGATGGTACATTGGATGAAGTCGTGACCGGTATGATGATGCGAGAAAATAAGACGCCAATCGGATATATTCCGGCCGGAACAACGAATGATTTTGCAAGTAGTCTGCATATTTCCAAGAATATGCTGGAGGCCGCAGATACAATTGTAACAGGAACACCATTTTCCTTTGATATCGGTCAGTTTAACGATGACTACTTCGTATATATTGCAGCCTTTGGCATTTTCACAGACGTGTCATATGAGACGAAGCAGAGTATGAAGAATATTCTTGGTCATATGGCTTATATTCTGGAAGGAACCAAGAGACTGTTCAATATTCCGTCTTATAAGATTAAAGTCACACATGACGGAGAGACGATTGAAGATGAGTTTATCTTTGGAATGGTGACAAATTCACGCTCTGTAGGAGGATTCAAAAGAATCACAGGAGAAAATGTTATTTTTGACGATGGCGTTTTTGAGGTGACACTCTTTAAAACACCAAAGAATCCAGTCGAGTTGAACGAACTGATTGGGGCAGTTGTGATGCGTCAGATTAATTCGGACAGAATATACTCCTTCAAGAGTGGTGAAGTCCGTTTTGAATCTGTTGAGGCAATTCCGTGGACGTTGGATGGAGAGTACGGCGGTACTCATGAAGAAGTTGTGATTAAAATAAAAATCAGGCACTTCAGATTATGGTCAAGGAAGAAGCCGTAGAAGATCTGAGTGAACAGTTGGTGGAAGCAGAGGAAGTCTGAACACATAATCTGAAATATTTTCAGTGATATTTTAGAAAATCACCCCTTTTTGAATTTTAGGTTTATTGAACAATCGCGGAAAACCGCGTAAAATCAAGAAAAAACGGCAGTTTGAAATAGAAATAAAATTTTTGAAAAAATTAAAAAAGGGGTTGCATTTTCTGAAAGCCTGGTATATAATAACTATTGTCTTGTGGCGGTAACAAAAAAGACACAGACGAAAATAAATAAGGCTCCGTGGTCAAGCGGTCAAGACGCTAGCCTCTCACGCTGGAATCAGGGGTTCGATTCCCCTCGGAGTCACTGAAAAAAGCTCGTATTTACGAGCTTTTTTTGTGCTTTGAAAATCTTTTAGTAAATCACGAATCAGAAATACAGAGTTAGCAAAAGGAGAAAAGTGCGGTTATACCGAATAAATAATTATTGGTTATATTGTACAAAAATAAGAACAATCCACAGAGGGCAGAAGAAACCCTTGTGAAAATGTTAACGATAATTGTAACTGCGTACTGTTTTTTATGCAAAACATAAGATTGTCATTTATAAATTAATACGCTATAATATAGAAGAATTCTAAATAAATAATTCCTGATGGTTTTCACGGGTGTCAGGATCTTTAAGAATTGGAGGAAAGAAATATGTTAGTATCAGCTACAGAAATGCTTCAGAAAGCAAAAGCAGGCCACTACGCAGTAGGACAGTTCAATATCAACAATCTTGAGTGGACAAAGGCTATTCTTACAACAGCACAGGAACTCAACTCACCAGTTATCCTTGGTGTATCTGAGGGTGCAGGAAAGTACATGACAGGATATAAGACTGTTGTAGGTATGGTAAACGGAATGATGGAAGAACTCGGAATCACAGTTCCGGTTGCTCTTCATCTTGACCACGGCAGCTACGAAGGATGCCTGAAATGTGTAGAAGCAGGATTCTCATCAATCATGTTTGACGGATCTCATTATCCAATCGACGAGAACGTTGAGAAGACAAAAGAACTCGTTAAGATCGCTCACGAGCACGGAATGTCAATCGAAGCAGAAGTTGGATCCATCGGTGGAGAAGAAGATGGAGTTATCGGAAGAGGTGAGTGCGCTGATCCGGAAGAGTGTAAGAGAGTAGCTGATCTGGGAATCGATTTCCTGGCAGCAGGTATCGGTAACATTCATGGTAAATATCCGGCAAACTGGGAAGGATTAAGCTTTGAGACTCTGGATGCTATTCAGCAGCGTACAGGAGCAATGCCACTCGTACTTCACGGTGGTACAGGTATCCCGGAAGATATGATCAAGAAAGCAATCTCTCTTGGAGTTGCTAAGATCAACGTTAATACAGAGTGTCAGCTTTCTTTCGCAGATGCTACACGTAAGTACATCGAAGCAGGAAAAGATCTTGAGGGTAAAGGATTTGACCCACGTAAACTTCTCAAACCAGGTGCAGACGCAATCATGGCAACAGTAAAAGAGAAGATGGAGTTATTCGGATCTGTCGGAAAAGCCTGAGAAGAACTTTTTTAAAAAAGCACTTGCGTTTTAAAGCAAGTTGAGGTATACTGACTCACGTAGACAGAACAAGGGCGTTCCAATTATAATTGGAGTGCCCTTTTTTATCGCTTGGGAAATGATCCGCATGATTGAATCAGATTGGATGGAATAAAATCAGATCTGATCTGACTGGATCAGACGGATGATTTCCTGAGAGGTAATCTATTATGGGGTTTCCCGTAGTGTAATCGAATATTGTTCATTGCAGTGAACGGTAATCGAAGAATTAAGAGAAAAGGAAGGTATAGGGTATGAGCACAGAATTATTCAATGTAGCTGACATCTTTGGAGAAAATGTATTTAATGATACAGTTATGCAGGAGCGTCTGCCAAAGAAAGTTTACAAGAATCTGAGAAAGACAATTGAAGAAGGAAAAGACCTGGATCTCGAGACAGCAGATGTTATTGCTCACGAGATGAAAGAATGGGCGATTGAAAAAGGAGCGACTCACTATACACACTGGTTCCTGCCACTTACAGGAGTTACAGCAGAGAAGCATGATTCCTTTATCTCAGCTCCACTTCCGAGCGGAAAGGTTCTGATGACTTTCTCGGGAAAGGAATTGATCAAGGGTGAGCCGGATGCATCTTCATTCCCATCCGGAGGCCTGAGAGCAACATTCGAGGCAAGGGGATATACAGCATGGGATTGTACATCACCGGCATTCGTAAGACAGGACGCAGGCGGAGCTACACTTTGCATCCCGACAGCATTCTGCTCCTACACAGGAGAGGCACTGGATCAGAAGACACCACTGCTTCGTTCTATGGAAGCGATCAATAAAGAAGCATTAAGACTTCTTCGTTTATTTGGAAATACAACATCTAAGAAAGTTACTCCATCTGTTGGAGCAGAGCAGGAGTACTTCCTTGTAGATGCAGAGAAGTTTGAAGAAAGAAAAGACCTGATCTACACAGGACGTACACTCTTTGGAGCAATGCCTCCGAAAGGACAGGAGCTTGATGATCATTACTTCGGAACAATCCGTCAGAGAATCGCATCCTTCATGAGAGATGTAAATATCCAGCTTTGGAAAGTTGGTGTTCCGGCTAAGACACAGCATAATGAGGTTGCACCGGCACAGCACGAACTGGCTCCGATTTATACAGAGGCGAACATTGCGGTAGACCAGAACCAGCTGACAATGCAGACACTGAAGAGAGTAGCCTGCCAGCACGGACTGAAATGCCTGCTTCACGAGAAACCGTTCGCAGGAGTTAACGGATCCGGTAAACATGACAACTGGTCCATTACAACAGATGACGGAATCAACCTTCTTGATCCAGGTAAGACACCTCACGAGAATACACAGTTCCTTCTTGTACTTGCCTGCATCCTGAAAGCGGTTAACAAGCATGCAGACCTGCTTAGAGAATCCGCAGCAGATCCGGGAAATGACCACAGACTTGGAGCAAACGAGGCACCTCCGGCAATTATCTCTATCTTCCTTGGAGAACAGCTTGAGGATGTTGTTGAGCAGTTGATCAGTACAGGAGAAGCTACACACAGTCTGAAAGGCGGAAAGCTGGAGACAGGTGTAAGCACACTTCCGGATCTGTTCAAAGATGCAACAGACAGAAACAGAACATCACCGTTCGCATTTACAGGAAATAAGTTCGAGTTCCGTATGGTTGGATCAAGAGATTCTATCGCAAACCCGAATATCGTACTGAACACAATCGTTGCAGAAGCATTTGCAGATGCATGTGATATTCTTGAGAAGGCAGATGACTTTGATCTTGCAGTACATGATCTGATCAAAGAATACCTGACAGAGAACCAGAGAATCATCTTCAACGGAAACGGATACTCTGACGAGTGGGTTGCAGAGGCTGAGAGAAGAGGACTTCCGAACATTAAGTCTATGGTTGAAGCAATTCCGGCAATCACAACAGACAAGGCTGTAGAATTGTTTGAGAGATTCAGCGTATTTACAAAAGCAGAGCTTGAGTCCCGTGCAGAGATCCAGTATGAGGCATATGCTAAGGCAATCAATATTGAAGCCCGTACTATGATCGATATGGCAAGCAAACAGTTCCTGCCGGCATTTATCAAGTATACAAAGACACTTGCAGATACAGTAAATGCTGTAAAGGCAGCTGGTGTTGACGCATCTGTTCAGACAGAGACTCTGAAAGAAGTAAGTGCTCTGATGGCTGAGACAAAGGCAGCACTTGATAACCTTGTAAAAACAACAGCAGATGCAGCAGCAAAAGAAGAAGGCGAAGTACAGGCTACATACTATCATACAGAGGTTGTTCCGGCTATGGATGCACTCCGTGCACCGGTTGACAAACTTGAGATGATCGTGGATAAAGAAGCTTGGCCAATGCCATCTTACGGAGACCTGATTTTCGAGGTATAAAATTGCATTACAGAAAAGTAATTTGAAGTAAATGATTGGAAGTCATTATTCGGATAAAGAGTCTGGATAATGGCTTCTTTTTGCTCTGAAAATCGGGAAAGCTGCATGACTATTTCATGCAAGAAAGCAAAAAATATTGTATAATGAGAAGTGGTTCGTGCAGCTTGAGCGTATTCTGCACGAATGAGAAAAAGAAAGAGTGGAATAAAAATGCAATCAGAAGCAGAACTTAGAAGTTTATTATCAAGAATAGATCACCGGGGATATCCGGCTTATAAAGATACAAAAGGACAGTACCGATTTCCGGGATATGTTTTATCGATCGATCACGTACAGGGAGATCCGTTTGCGTCACCGTCAAAGGTAAGTGTACTGGTGAGTGGGAAGACAGCAGGATTCCCACAGGAATTATATTGTGGAAAATGTCAGAGAATTGCACTTCAGGACGAATTGCTGCGCCAGTTTGGAAGAAGGGCAGAACGGTTTGCATTCAAGGCAAAAGGTTCAGGTAAGAGTGGTCTGATCTCTGTCAGCAGATGCGGACAGGAAGTTCTGGAGAGAACAGCGTGTCAGATTCAGCCGGAGAACGGAAATATCCTTCTTAGAATGGAAATCGGATTTCCGGCAAATGGACGAACAATCAATGCGAGAGAGTTAGAGAAGATTTTATTTGATTTTGTTCCGGAGTGTGTAAAGGCATCCCTGTTTTACAAGAATCTGGATGCAAAGAGATTGAGAAGAATCGTAGATCTGGCAGAAGACCAGGAGTATATCCGTAAAGAACTTCCGAAACTTGGTCTGTGTGCTTTCGTGGCAAACGGAAGTGTACTGCCAAGGGAATCCGGAATCTCATCCCGGCCGATGCGTGACGGAATCGCCTTCCAGTCTCCGAAGGAACAAGAAGTGACACTGGAACTTCCGCATAAAGGAAAGATTACCGGTATGGGAATCCGTAAGGGGATTACCTTGATCGTCGGCGGAGGTTATCACGGAAAATCAACACTTTTGAAAGCATTGGAACTTGGAGTGTACAATCACATCGCAGGGGATGGAAGAGAGTATGTGATCACAGATGCGACAGCAGTGAAATTGCGTGCGGAGGATGGAAGAAGTATCCAGAAGACAGATATTTCCATGTTCATCAACGATCTTCCGAACGGAAAAGATACGACATCATTCTGTACAGAAGATGCAAGTGGAAGTACTTCACAGGCGGCAAATGTGATCGAAGGAATTGAGGCGGGAACATCGCTGTTCCTGATTGATGAAGATACGAGTGCAACGAACTTTATGATCCGTGATGAGCTGATGCAACGTGTGATCCACAGAGAGATGGAACCGATCACACCATTTATTGAAAGAATCAGGGAATTGTATGAAAATTATGGGATCTCGACAGTGATCGTTGCAGGAAGTTCGGGAGCTTATTTCCATATTGCGGATAGTATTATTCAGATGGATCGTTATGTTCCGAAAGACATTACGGTACGGGCGAAAAAAGAAGCAGAGAATTTCCCACAGATCAGCGTGCCGGAGCAGCCGGCAGAGAAACCGATTTATGACAGAGTGCCGCGACCGGATAAAGCATTTCGCGGAAATGACCGGATCAAGATGAAGACGATGGGAAAAGAATCAGTGATGATCAACCGGGATATGATCGATCTGAGATACTTAGAGCAGATTGCGGATAGCGAACAGGTGACAGCACTTGGATACTGTGTACGATATGCACAGAAACATTTGATTGACGGAAAGAAGAATCTGATCCAGATTGTAGATGAGCTGGAAGAAGTGATGCAGAATAAATCCCTGGCAGCATTGTGCGAGAGTACATCCAGTGTATCCTGCATGGCAGTGCCGAGAAGACAGGAAATATTTGCATGTTTTGACAGATATAGAGCGCTTAGGTTAGTATGTTATAGGAGTTGATAATATGAAATTAGAGAATGGAAGACCAGAAAACACAAAAGGAAGATTAGAAAAGGAAATCAGGGTATATGATTTCCTCGACAAGCTTGGTGTGGAATACCAGAGAGTTGATCACGAGGCGGCAATGACAATGGAAGCCTGTGAAGAGATCGACAGAACACTTGGAGATGGAACTGCAATCTGCAAGAACCTGTTCCTTTGCAATCGACAGGAAACAGACTTTTATCTGCTTCTGATGCCGGGTGACAAGCCATTCAAGACAAAGAATCTGTCGGCACAGATAGGTTCTGCCAGACTTTCCTTTGCAAAGCCGGAGTATATGGAGAAGTATCTGGATATTACACCGGGATCTGTCAGCGTTATGGGGCTTATGAATGATACAGAGGGTAAAGTACAGCTTCTGATCGATGAGGATATAATGAAAGATCCGTATTTTGGATGTCATCCGTGCATCAACACATCCAGCTTGAAGATTCGTACATCTGATTTGATCGCAAAGATCATTCCGGCGCTGAAGCATGCGCCGAAGATGGTGAAACTTCCGGGAGCGGAGGAGTAACAGTAGTAATGAAAATGTGATTAATCGACACCAGGTTCATTTCCTGTTGGTTGTATATTTTTCGTGCATTTGCTATAATTTATATGTTGATATGCGAATAGCAGGTATCATTTTCAGGATTGATGCAGAGAAGATAAAAAGGAGGACTAGCGTGTCTGAGGAAAATAAAGTGATAGATGAAGTGAATACATCAGGAGTAGTCGAGCAGCCGGTGGATGCGGAGGAGATTCCGCCAGTGAAGACAGAGGCGATACCACCGGTGAATACGGAACCAACACATCCTGTACAGCCACCGGTAGAACCGGCGCAGAAGCTGGAAGATTATTACAAAGAGACTGCGGAGGATCGTGCAGCTGAGGAAGAGTACGAGCAGGCGGTTAAAGATCCGCAGAACCGGAAGGAAAAGATCGATCAGATCAAGAGTATTTTCCACCGCAGTGGGGAGAAGAAGTTTTCCAGAGAAGAAGTGATTCTTTCTAAGATCCGGCCGGAAGATATGCTGGAATATCTGACGTTGGAACAGCGCAGACTGGAATGCTTACAGAAAGCAAGACAGAGCCGGAATGAGAAGCTTCTCAAGGTGCTTCAGCTTGCAGCGATACTTGCAGTAATTGTGGCGGTTGTCGCTTTACTGAAGGATAATCCGGTCGTTCTTGTGAACATTCTGTATATGCTTGGTATTGTAGCAGCAATCTGGATCTGGAAGAATCCGGGAAAGAAGTAAATTTACTGTAATGAGGTGACGATATGAAATTTTTTCATTTATCAGACCTGCATATAGGAAAGCAATTACATCACTATAACCTCCGGGAGGATCAGGAACATATCCTTGCGGAGGTTCTTTCATATGCAGCGTCCATACATCCGGATGCAATTGTTATCGCAGGAGACATTTATGACAAATCAGTGCCATCAGGAGAAGCGGTAAGTCTGTTTGATGAATTCTTGACAGCTCTGGCTAAGATTGAACCGGTGATTCCGGTTCTTATTATATCGGGAAATCATGATTCGGCACAGCGGCTTGATTATGCCAGTCGTTTGCTTGGAAGCCATCAGATTTATATTGCGGGTCAGGCTCCGGAGGAAGAAGCAGATCGTTTGAAAAAGATTACTTTGACGGATGAATTTGGAGAAGTGGATTTCTGGCTGCTTCCATTTTTAAAGCCGGGATATGTGCGCAAGATCTTTGGCGGAGAGGTGCCGGAGAGTTATACGGCAGCTGTACAAGGAATTCTGGAACGGGAGAAGATTGATTTTTCCAGAAGAAATATACTGGTTTCCCATCAGTTTTATACAGGGAAGGGGGAGACTCCAACAACGTGTGAATCAGAAGTATTATCTGTCGGAGGCATTGATAATGTAGATATTTCCGCAGTGCAGGAGTTTGACTATGTGGCACTTGGACATTTACATGGTGCACAGAGAGTCGGACAGGAGAAGATCCGCTATTGTGGAACGTTGCTGAAGTATTCTGTCAGTGAGGTAAGCCAGAAGAAGACACTTCATGTAGTTGAACTGAAAGAAAAAGGGAGCGAGCCGGAGATTCAGAAGCTGCCGCTGCATCCACTTCGCGATGTGAGAAAACTCAGGGGAACTCTGGAAGAGATTCTTGAAGCGGAGGATGGAACCGGGAGTGAAGATTATGTCAGTGTAACGCTGACAGATGAGGTTGATCCGTACAAACCAAAGGAACAGCTGGAAAGAAAGTTCCATCATATCCTCGAAGTACGGATGGATAATGAGAGAACAAGACAGAAGCTGGAATTTTCTGAAGAACAGATACGGATCGGTACTCCGTTTGAAACATTTTGTGATTTCTACAAAGAGATGCAGGGGCAGGAAATGTCTGAGCAGGAACAAAAGATCTTAAGAGAGATTCTAAGTGAAATGGAAGGGGAAGACGTATGAGACCGGTGAGATTGACGATGTCCGCATTCGGATCTTATGCGGGCGTCCAGGAGATAGATTTTACAAAGATTCACAGCGGATTATTTTTGATTACCGGAGATACAGGTGCAGGAAAAACAACCATCTTTGATGCAATCATGTATGCGCTGTATGATCGGACGAGTGGCGGACGAAGAGATGGAAATATGATGCGCAGCCAGTATGCATCAGAAGACACAGACACTTATGTTGAATATGTGTTTTCTTATCGGGGACAGGAATATACCGTGCGCCGTAATCCGGAATATCTCCGGGTAGGGAAGAGAAGAAAAGCAGATGGAAGCCTCCGGTATGTGAAAGAGACAGCGAAGGTGAGTCTCCTTCTTCCGGATGGAAGGGAATATCAGGGGAAGAAGCGAGAGACAGACCAGAAGATTCAGGAAATCATTGGTCTTGATGCGGGGCAGTTTACGCAGATTGCCATGATCGCACAGGGAGATTTCTTAAAAGCTTCTTCATGCAGAATCGAAAGAACGTAAAAAGATCTTCTCGCAGATTTTCCAGACACAGATCTACTGGCGGATTCAGGAAGCACTGAAAGAAAAAGGAAAAGATCTGTATATTGCGCTGAAGGAAAGTGAATCAGACATCCGGCGTGAGATGGAGCGTGTGGAACCAGAGAATACAGAGCAGCAGGATCTGGCAGACCAGTGGAAAGAACTCTGTGAGTTATCCATGCCGGAAGGGGAAAAGGTTCTGGAGGCTGTGAAAAACTTTCTCGAATATGAAGAAAGTTGTGGAAAAGTCTTAAAGAAAGAATCAGAGGAACTTAAGAAACAGTCAGAAACACTTCGAATGCTGATTCAGAAGAAAGAAGAGAAGAATAAGATATTTGACCGTTTGGAAATGGAAGAGAAGAGTTTGCTTCTTCTGAATGCAAAACAGGACGAGATGGAAACCTGTCGGGTTCAGGCAGTGCTTGGACACCGGGCAGAGCAGGCGAGACATCTGGAAGTGCAGGCTCTTCGAACAGCGAAATCCGTGAGGCAGATACAGGGCGAGATCGAGCAGATTACTGTATGGCAGAAGGAACAGGAAAAGGAACTTTCTGAGGTTAAAGAAAAAGCGGAAGAATTGGAAGAAGTTTTTGCAAAGGAAGAACCGGAAATGCTGAAAAAATTTCACAGTTATCGGATCTCCTTCCACATTACGCAAATGTGCGTAAGTATTCGAAAGAATATGAAAATCAGACAGGGGCAATGCAGCGATGTATACAGAATTGTCAGGAAGCATCAGCTCAGTATGAGGAAGCATATGCGAAATTCTTTCAGGAGCAGGCGGGAATCCTGGCAAAGGAATTACAGGAAGGCACGCCGTGTCCGGTCTGCGGATCAGTAGAACATCCGCATCCGGCAAAGATTTCCGGAGAAGCACCGGATAAAGAGACGGTAGAGAAACTGAAGCAAAGACGTGATCTGCTGGAACAAAAAAGAATACAGCAGCAGGAAAAGTTTCAGATATGTAAAGCACAGCTTGAATCAGAACAACGTATTCTCGGAGATAATCCTGTGAAAGAAGAGCAGGTGAAAGAAGAGCTTCAGAAGATGCAGGTTGAACTGGATCGGAAGAAGAATGAAACAAAGCAGGCACAGGAACAGTGCCGTAAGATGACGGAGGAAAGCAGACGTCAGGCAGGAAAACTGGAGGGACTTCGAAGTCAGAAAACAGAACTTGAGAAGCGTTTTGTAAAAGAGCAGGAAGAGTTCCGAGAGGAGATCAGCCGACAGGAATTTACTTCACAGGAAGAATTCCGTGAGGCGAAACAGTGGATCGAAGGGTGGCGGGAGAAAGACAAAGAAGTGAAAGAACATGACCGCCAGCTGTTAGAGAAAAAGGCAAAGATCGAGACGCTGAAGGAACAGACTGCAGGCGAAAAGCGGGAAGATCCGCAGCAGGAGATGGAAAAGCGAAAGGAAGTAGAACATCTGTTGAAAGAAAAACAGGATCATCAGATGCAGCTTCACAGCAGATGGACAGGTAACCAGAATGCGTACAAGAATCTGAAACAATTTTTTTCTTCGCAGGAAGCTCTGCGAAAAGAATATGAGGTACTTTCCAACCTGAGCAAGACTGCAAATGGCAATTTGAGCGGCAGTGTGAAACTTGATTTTGAGACGTATGTACAGCGGACTTATTTCCGGCAGATCATTCAGGCGGCAAACCGCAGGCTGGCGCGGATGACATCAAATGAATTTATTTTACAGTGCAGGGAGATTCAGGATCTGAGCAGTCAGGGACAGGCCGGCCTTGATCTGGATGTCTATGATCTGGTGACAGATTCTGTCAGAGATGTGAAGTCTCTTTCAGGAGGAGAATCCTTTATGGCAGCCTTATCAATGGCATTGGGACTTGCAGATATTATCCAGAATACAGCCGGAGCAGTGAGTCTGGAGACGATGTTTGTAGATGAAGGATTCGGATCTCTGGATGATGCATCAAGAGATCGTGCGATTCAGATTCTCAAAGAACTTGCAGGAGAGAAAGGACTGGTTGGAATCATTTCCCATGTAAATGAATTGAAAGAGCAGATTGACTGGAAATTAAATATTACAAAGATGGAGCATGGAAGTCAGGCAAAATGGGAAATCTAAAAGCATAAGGCAATAATAGGGACAGCTACGAAGAAGGACAGAATACAGGCAGGTGCGGAAAATGAAACAAAATGGAATGAGAGAAAGAAAAGGAAGGATTTCAAGATACGGAAGAAGGATGTTGGCAGTTCTGCTCAGCGCAGGGATGCTGCTGATAGGGACTCTTCCGGTATCCGGAACAGAAAATACGGAGGAAACAGCACGCCCACATCAGCTTTATTGCACAGTACTTGGCGACAGTATTGCGAAAGGTTACACTTGCGATAAATCCTGGATGGAGAATTATGGAAGTCTGGCAGCAAAGGAAATAGCATATAGCGAAGGCTGTAGATACATTTATCACAATTATGCAAGAACAGGTCTTGATACAGCAGGATTGAACGAAAAGTATTTGTCAAAGCAGGATGTGCAGACGAATCTTGCAAAAGCAGATGTTATTTTTATAACAATTGGTTCGAATGACCTGCTCAACGAATGTAAGCGTGTGGTTCAGGAAATCCTGAAGACAGATACAAAATTTAAAAGTGCGGATGAGGCACTTGCATCTTTGAAAGAGTCTGTAAAGAAGAATCCGCTGCTTGTGCTGAGTGCGATCAACGCGTTGAACAACTGGGATTATAATTCCTTTGAAAAAGAATGGATCCAGATGATGAAGACAGTAAATTCATTGAAAAAGGACGATGCAAAAGTGATCGTGACTACAATTTATAATCCGGCAGGAAATATGAAGCTTCCATCTACGCTGAATAAAATTGTAGAAGGCATTATTGAAAATATGAACGCGATCATTGAAAAACGTGCGGGAAAATACGATTATGAAGTTGCGGATGTGTATCAGTCATCTGTGACATCTCATCTGCAGAAAGACGGAGTACATCCGGATTTTCAGGGGCAGCAGATCATTGCAGATCTGGTTTGTAGGGAATACGAAAGTAAAAAGAAGCATTCTTTGTGTTGGTTCTTATATGGAACAATGCAGAGAATGCTTTTTCGTTTTACAAGAAATAGAACTGTCACATTTATAACACAAAACATTCACAGAATCCTGATACTTTTGAAAGGTCAAAAATCTCGGTTTGTCTGCATAGATATAGACTGGAAGAAATATAGGGAGGTAAGACTTTGATAGAAGTAAAGAATCTTGTGAAGAAGTATGGAAATCATACAGCAGTAGATCATTTAAACTTCACAATAGAGGAAGGGCATGTCTACGGCTTTCTTGGACCGAATGGGGCGGGAAAATCAACAACGATGAATATTATGACAGGATACCTCGGTGCTACCGAAGGAGAAGTACTGATTAATGGACATGATATTCTGAAAGAACCTGAGGAGGCGAAAAAGCAGATTGGTTATCTGCCAGAATTGCCACCGTTGTATATGGAGATGACAGTTCGTGAATATCTGGAATTTGTAGCGGAGTTGAAAGGAATCGCTAAGAATAAAAGAGAAGAGTCTATCAATGAAGTAGAGAAGATGGTGAAGATCTGGGAAGTGGAAAACCGTCTGATCAGGAATCTGTCGAAAGGATACCGTCAGAGAGTCGGACTGGCACAGGCAGTGCTTGGATTCCCGGAGATTATCATTCTTGATGAACCAAGTGTCGGACTTGATCCAAAACAGATCATAGAGATCCGTGAACTGATCCGTCAGCTTGCGAAGAAACATACGGTGATCCTGAGTTCTCATATTCTGGCGGAAGTCCGTGAAGTCTGCGATTATATTTTGATCATTTCCAAAGGAAAACTGGTCGCAAGTGACACACCGGAGAACCTGGAACGGAATCTGGGAGATTCTGATCTGATTGAGATCGAGACGAAAGCAAGCCCGGACGAAGTTCGAAGAATTCTTGAGACAGTAGATGGAATTCGAAGCATTTCTACAAAGTATCTGGAAAATGGAATCACATGGGCTCAGATTCAGGAAAAGAAAAATACAGATATACGTGAGAAAGTATTTCAGGCATTTGCACAGAATCATCAGCTACTGCTGAAACTGAATCCGCTGCAGGTAAGTCTTGAAGATGTCTTTATGGAACTGACGCAGAGCGACAGGGCAGCAGAAGAATATGCAGAAAAGGCGAAGAAGAAGGAAAGGGAGGACATGAAAGATGCTGGCGATTTATAAAAGAGAAGTACGCTCCTATTTTCAGTCTATGGTGGGATGCGTGTTTGTTGCATTTCTTATTGCATTTACAGGAATCTATTTTATGGCATATAACCTGACAGCCGGATATCCATACTTTTCCTATACGCTTTCAGGTACACTGATCGTATTTATCGTAGGGATTCCGCTGATCACGATGCGCAGTTTTTCAGAAGAGCGTAAAAATAAGACAGATCAGCTGCTTCTGACAGCTCCGGTCAGTCTGTGGAAGGTTGTGCTTGGAAAATATCTTGCAATGGTAACGGTAATTGGAATCCCGAATGTGATCTTCTGTGCGTTCCCATTAATCATTAAGGCACAGGGAACTGCATATCTGAAAGTAGATTACATATCCATCGGGGTATTCTTCCTGTTGGGCTGTGTATATGCGGCGATTGGCATGTTCCTGTCTGCTCTGACAGAAAGTCAGATGATCGCATTTATCAGTACATTTGGTATTCTGCTTATCTTGTATCTTTGGAATGGAATTCTTTCCATGCTTCCAAGCAGTGCAGTCAGCGGATTGGTCGGTGTGCTTATCATTCTGACTCTGATTGTTGTTTATATTTATCAGATGACAGGAAATATAGTGATTGCCGGTGTGATCGAAGCAGTTGGTGTGATCGCCGGTGTGGTCGTGTACTTTGTGAAATCAAGTCTTTATGAAAACCTGCTGACAAAGATGCTTGGAAGACTGGCACTTGCAGATGTATTTACGGATATCACTTCGAACAGTATTGTAGATATAACAGGAATCGCGCTGTATCTTTCACTGATCGTAGTCTTTGTGTTCCTGACAGTACAGGCAATCCAGAAGAGACGTTGGAATTAGGAGGGCATGAAAGTGGATAGAAGAAAGAAAACAACAGGAAAGATCAAAGGGATGTTCCACACCTCCGGTACAAAGCACGGATCTTACAGTGTGGGGCTGACAGTACTTGTAATCGCGATTGTTATTGTGTTTAATCTGGTAATCGGACAGATCCCGGAAGCTTATCGCAATCTGGATATGAGCAGTACAAAGATTTATGAAATTTCAGATACAACAAAGGATCTGCTGAGCGGATTGAATGATAAAGTCGATATGAAAGTTCTTGCGGTAAAGAAAGACACGGATGACAGGATTAAGACATTTATCAGTAAATATGCAGCACTTTCAGATAAGATCAATGTTGAGTGGATCGATCCGGTTCTGCATCCGTCAGCATTGACAGAGTATAATGCATCCGAAAATACAATCGTTGTATCTTGTGAAGCAACAGGAAAGACAACAACTATTTCTTTTGACAAGATTCTTGTTATGGATATGTCTTCCTATTATTATTCAGGAAATGCATCTTATTCAGAATTTGACGGAGATGGCCAGCTGACAAGTGCGGTGAATTATGTGACAAGTGATGTGCAGAAGACGATCTATAAAGTAAGCGGGCATGGAGAGGCGGAACTGTCATCTACAGTTACAGACTTGATGAGTAAAAATAATTACACGCTGACAGAGCTGAACCTTCTGATGGCAGATTCTATTCCGGATGATTGTGATCTTCTGCTTATGAATGCACCGACGAATGACCTTTCAGAAAATGAAGTGACACTTCTGACAAATTATCTGGCAGCAGGTGGAAAAGTAATGTGTCTGCTTGGAGATACCTCTCTGACGGATTTCCCAAATCTTGCAAGTGTGCTGAAGGTGTATGGAATTGAAGGTGTGGATGGTTATATTGCGGATCCGACAAGATGTTATCAGAACCAGCCATATTATATCTTCCCACAGTTGAATGTATCCGGTGATCTTGCGAACGGAATCAGTTCTCAGATGGTGCTTTTGACGAATGCACATGGAATGACATTGACAGATCCGACACGAGACACGATAACAACAAGTGCATTTATGGAGACATCGGAAAATGGATACGCAGTAACAGAGTCCGAACAGAAACAGGGAACGTATGAACTTGGAGTTGTCGCAACAGAGAAAATTTCTTCGGGAGATGCTTCTTCTTCGGATAGTTCAGATGCCGAGGCAACAGATACAACAACTGATGATAGTGAAAGTACGGAAGATTCTGAGGAAAGCAGTACAACAGAAGCCCGTCTGACGGTGATCTCCGCAGGAAGTCTGATCGATCAGAACATTACAGATGCATTTTCACAGCTTGAGAATACACAGATCTTTATGAATGCAGTAAGTGCAAACTTTGACGGAGTACAGAATCTGTCCATCGAGGCAAAGAGTCTTGGAACAGAGTATAATACGATACAGCATGCCGGTCTGTTCAGCCTTCTTGTAATCTTTGGAATCCCGGCAGTGATTCTGATCGCCGGATTCAGCGTATGGTTCAGAAGAAGAAAAGCTTAAGGAGGAAGAAAATTAGAATGAAGAAAAAGAAAGGGCCATTGATTCTGATCGGTGTTCTGGTGTTGCTCCTTATCCTCTATTTTGCCTTAAGTACATGGAATAAGAAGCAGGATTCCAAGGAAGAAGAAACGGTGAAAGTGACAGACCTGAAGACCTCAGAGATTACCGGGGTGAAATATAATCTTGGTACGGGTGAAATGAATTTTGAGAAAGACGGAGATACCTGGTACTATACCGCAGATAAAGATTTCCCATTGCGTCAGAGTTATCCGAAGACAGTGGCTGATGCTATGGGACAGTTGAGTGCGGATCGAGAACTTGAGGATGCGGATGCGCTGGAAGAATATGGATTAGATCATCCGACTTATACAGTTACACTGACAGATGAAGATGGAACTGTGACAACAATCAAGGTTGGGAATGCGACCGGAAATGATTACTATGCGACAGTGGACGATACGGAAAAGGTTTATACAATTCCGGCGACTTCATTGGATGATATCCAGACAGAACTGGATCAGATCGCTCAGCTGGATACTTATCCAAGTATCGGAAGTGGAAATCTGAAAAAAGAAGTGATCACACAGAATGGTGAGACAACAACCTATGATTCCGAAAATGAGGATCAGGAAGAAGATGTTGCAGCAGTAGCCGGAGGACTTGGTGCTGTGAAGCTGTCAGAGGTGGCGGATTATTCCGTAGATGATGCGGATCTTGCAGGGTATGGTCTGGATGCGACTTCCAGAATCACAGTAGAAGTTACTTATACAAGCGATGATGAAGATCAGACAATGACACTTTATATCGGTGGTGAAAATGGAAGTGGAGACAGATATGTCATGATGAATGATTCCAGGATCGTGTACCTGATCTCGGATGAAATCTGTAATAATATATTGAATCAATAAAGAGTGGTAACTGTTCGGAGAAAACGAAGAAAATTCGGTGCGTTTCCTTTGGACAGTTACCACATTTTATATTTATTTAATTGACTTTTGAGTGAAAACAGCGCAGAATATAGCACATATTATTTTTGTGAAAAACTTAACTCAAGAAATGCATGACAAGATACTGTTACTGTAAAGAGTGATGGAAGATTGCAGGCGGATTAATTTAAGAAAGAAGGATTAGTGTGAAAGAAAAGTTTTTACGTTTTATGCAGGGAAGGTATGGAGTGGATCAGTTCTCTAAGGCTCTGCTTATTGGGGGACTGATAGTAGTGCTTTTATCCTCATTTTTTGCAGGAGGAAGATCTGGATCGTTATTCTATCTGTTTGGATGGGTACTGATTATTTATTGTTATTTCCGAATGTTTTCTAAGAACATATCCAAGCGATATGCAGAGAATCAGAAATATCTTGCGAAGACTTATAAACTCAGAACCTATATTCAGCAGCAGAAGAACAGTCTGGCGCAAAGAAAAGCATATCATATTTATAAATGTCCGGGGTGCAAACAGAAGATTCGTATTCCGAAAGGAAAGGGAAAGATTGAGATTCGCTGTCCGAAATGTGGAACAACATTTATTAAGAAGAGTTGACAGGTTTACTGGAGACGAGCAATCTGTTATGATATTCAAGTGTTGCTGGTCGCACATCGTGTGAACAGTAACTGTTTGTTAGAATAAAGGCAAGAGAAAGAACGAGGAAATAGGAAGGATGTCAGATCCATACAGTATATTAGGTGTAGACAGGAATGCTACGGATGAGGATGTGAAGAGGGCTTATCGAAAGCTGAGCAGACAATATCATCCGGATGCGAATATCAATAATCCGAAGAAAGATGAGGCTGAGGCGAAGTTTAAGGAAGTGCAGCAGGCTTATCAGCAGATTATGGATGAACGCGAAAAAGGATATACTTCCGGATATGGTTCGAGTGATGGTTCAGGTTATGGAGGTTACGATCCGTTTGGAGGATTCGGCGGTTTTGGTTCTTATGGATATGGTTCAGCAGGAAGTACGGGTAGAACTTCCGGGATGAGTGAGGAAGATGCACATCTGAATGCAGCAGCTAATTACATACGAAGCGGACATTATAAAGAGGCTCTTAACGTACTTGACGGAATCAGTCAGCATAGTGCAAGATGGTATTTCTACAGCGCATCGGCGAATTCCGGATTAGGAAATAACGTGACTGCATTGGAACATGCGAGAGAAGCAGTTCGTCTGGAACCACAGAATATGCAGTATCAGATGTTACTTCAACAGCTGGAAGGTGGCGGAAACTGGTATCAGACAAGACAGACAATGTACGGATATCCGGGAACCTATAATAGTAGCTGGTGTGTAAAACTATGTATTGCCAATCTGATGTGCAATATTTGCTGTAACAGTGGTGGACTGTGCCTGGGAGGCGGTCCGGGTGGCGGAACATTTATGTAAGATGAATAGAAGAGGAGAACCGAGAATGTTAACACAGTTTTCGAGAACAGAACTGCTTTTAGGCAAGGAAGCAATGAACAAGCTGGAAGATGCCCGCGTTGCAGTATTTGGTATCGGTGGTGTCGGTGGATACGTGTGTGAAGCTCTTGCAAGAAGCGGAGTTGGAAAGCTGGATCTGATCGATAATGATAAAGTCTGTATGAGTAATCTGAACCGACAGATTATTGCAACGAGAAAGACGGTTGGTCAATATAAAACAGAAGTGATGAAGGACAGGATTCTCGATATTAATCCGGAGGCGGAAGTGAACATTCACAATTGTTTCTTTCTGCCGGATAATGCAGATGAATTTCCTTTTGAAGAATATGACTATGTTGTGGATGCGGTAGATACAGTGACAGCTAAAATTGCTTTAGTTATGAAGTGTAAAGAATTGGATATACCGATCATCAGCAGCATGGGGGCGGGGAATAAGCTTGATGCAAGTGCGTTTCGTGTGACGGATATTTATAAGACTAAGGTATGCCCACTTGCGAAGGTAATGCGACGAGAATTAAAGAAACGCGGTGTTAAGAAACTGAAAGTTGTATATTCAGAAGAAGAGCCGATCCGTCCATTGGAAGATACTTCAGATAATTGCAATGTGGAGGAAACTTGTCAGGAAAATCTGGAATACAAGGCTGCAAAACGCAGATCCACTCCGGGCAGTGTGGCATTTGTGCCATCAGTGGCAGGGTTGATCATTGCAGGTGAAGTGATTAAAGATTTGGCAGGAATTAAGAAAAATAGGATAACGGGGGGAGAAAATGGGTATTTCAATAGAAGAACTCCGCAAGCTGGAGAAAGATAGTTATCAGATCCTGGATATTAGAAATGAGACAGAGATTTCACATGGAGCAATTCCGGGAGCGATTGCGGTTGCGGAAGATGCAATTGACGGGCATCCGGAGATTGATTTTACAAAGAAACTGGTCATCTGCTGCAGCAGAGGAGAGCATAGTGTGGAAGTGGCAGAGACACTGGAAGAAAAAGGTGTTGATGCAGTCAGTCTGAACGGCGGATATATTGCCTGGCTGATTGATACGATGAAGCAAAAAGAGGCGGAGGATGCGAAAGAAGAAGTGAACTTCGCAAAAGAGGTAGAGCAGAGTTTAAGGAAGAAGTTCAGAAAAAGCATCTGGTGCAAGTTTACCAAGGCAATCAATGAGTATGAGCTGGTAAAACAGGGAGACAGAATTGCAGTCTGCATCTCCGGTGGAAAAGATTCCATGCTGATGGCAAAGCTTTTTCAGGAATTAAAGCGTCATAATAAATTTGATTTTGAAGTGAAATTCCTTGTGATGGATCCGGGATACAGCCCGGCGAACCGCCAGGTGATCGAGGAGAATGCAAGACGTCTGGAGATCCCGATTGAGATTTTTGAATCAGATATCTTTGAATCCGTCTATAATATTGAAAAGTCCCCATGTTACCTGTGCGCAAGAATGCGCCGCGGATATTTGTACAGTCATGCACAGAAGATGGGCTGCAACAAGATTGCACTGGGACATCATTATGATGATGTGATAGAGACAATCCTGATGGGAATGCTCTATTCGGCACAGGTACAGACGATGATGCCGAAACTGCACAGCACAAACTTCGAGGGGATGGAGCTGATCCGTCCGCTGTATATGGTCCGTGAGGATGATATTAAAGCATGGAGAGATTATAATGATCTGCATTTCATTCAGTGCGCATGCAAGTTCACAGATACATGTACGACATGTAATAATGAGGAGAACCGTTCCAAGCGTATGGAAATCAAAGAACTGATCGCAACTCTGAAAAAGGTGAATCCATATGTGGAGGGAAATATTTTCAAGAGTGTTGAAAATGTAAATCTGGATACTGTAGTTGCGTATAAGTCAAAAGGTGAGAAGCATCACTTCCTTGACACTTATGATGAAAAGTTGGAAGGACAAGGTGAATGATACGGAACTGCGGATATAAATGCAAAATAAGTGAATATAAAAATGCTAAATTGAAAAATTAAGAAAGAGGCTTGACTTCTGTTTGTCCCCATGATACAATGTTTGGGCGAATGGAAGTAGGCTTTTTTTATGCCTAAAAATTGATGGCTCGCAACCATCAGCAACACGTAGGTGAATATATTAAAAGCGAGGTGGAAGTTGTGCGCACAAGAATTACGCTGGAATGTACGGAATGCAAGAACCGTAACTACAACATGACAAAGGATAAGAAGACTCATCCGGAACGCATGGAAACCAAGAAGTACTGCAGATTCTGCAAATCACACACACTGCACAAAGAGACAAAATAATTGTTGTCGAAAGGAAGTGGAATTATGGGTGAGAATACAAAAACTCAGAAAAAGAGCTGGTTCAAAGGACTTAAGGCAGAGTTCAATAAGATCGTTTGGCCAGACAAGAATACACTTGCTAAACAGACCACGGCAGTTGTTGCTGTCTCCGTAGTGCTTGGAGCGCTGATCTCAGTAGTTGATGCGCTTTTGAGATATGGAATTGACTTTTTAGTGAAATAGTTGATCGCAGCAGAAAGGTGATTTTATGTCAGAGGCAAAATGGTACGTCGTTCATACCTATTCAGGGTATGAGAACAAAGTAAAAGCAAACATTGACAAGACAATTGAGACTCGTCATCTGGAAGACCAGATTTTGGAAGTTCGTGTTCCACTTGAGGAAGTACCTGAGATACGTAATGGAGTGGAAAAGGTCGTACAGAGAAAGATGTTTCCTGGATATGTTATGATCCACATGATCATGAATGATGACACTTGGTATGTTGTAAGAAACACAAGAGGTGTTACAGGATTCGTCGGACCTGGATCCAAGCCGGTACCGCTTGATGAGAGTGAGATGGAGAACCTTGGAATCAAACAGGATGAGGTGATCCTTGATCTTGAGATCGGTGATGTTGTAACTGTACTTAGCGGTGCATGGGAAGGAACAGTTGGAGCTGTTCAGACAATCAACGAACAGAAGAAGAGTCTGACAATCAATGTTGAGCTGTTTGGCCGAGAAACTCCGGTTGAACTTGGTTTTTCAGAAGTGAAGAAAATGGATTAAAATTGCGTGGGAGGGATGAGAATCCCGCCAATACCACAAGGAGGTAATTGAAATGGCAAAAAAAGTAGAAGGATATATCAAATTACAGATTCCTGCTGGAAAGGCAACTCCGGCACCACCGGTTGGTCCTGCACTTGGACAGCACGGTGTAAACATCGTTGAATTTACAAAACAGTTCAATGCTAGAACAGCAGATCAGGGAGATCTTATCATCCCTGTAGTAATCACTGTTTACAATGACAGAAGCTTCAGCTTCATCACAAAGACACCACCGGCAGCAGTTCTTATTAAGAAAGCTTGTAAGATTCAGTCCGGTTCTGGTGTACCGAACAAGACAAAAGTTGCTACAATCACAAAAGCTCAGGTTAGAGAGATCGCTGAAATGAAGATGCCAGACCTGAACGCAGCTACAGTAGAGGCTGCTGAGAGCATGATCGCTGGAACATGTCGTTCCATGGGTGTAGTTGTAGAAGACTAATCCAGATTTTATAACGATTATATTGTAGGATACAATCAGCCGACCTTTTCCGGTGTCCTCGGGGGAGAGAGCGCTGAGAGTTCAATTGTTTAGTAAATTCATAAAGTGGGAGGGGCAAGTTCCCGCCAATACCACAAGGAGGTTATTGTAAAATGAAACGAGGAAAAAAATATATCGAAGCTGCAAAACTGATCGAAAGAGGAAATCTCTATGATCCTGCAGAAGCAGTAGCATTAGTAAAGAAATCAGCAACAGCAAAGTTTGACGAGACAATCGAGGCTCATATCAGAACAGGTTGTGACGGACGTCACGCTGATCAGCAGATCCGTGGTGCTGTAGTTCTTCCACACGGAACAGGTAAGAAGGTTCGCATCCTTGTGTTCGCTAAGGACGCTAAGGCTGAGGAAGCAAAAGCAGCAGGTGCTGACTTCGTTGGAGGAGACGAACTGATCCCGAAGGTTCAGAACGAGGGATGGCTTGACTTCGACGTTGTAGTTGCTACACCGGATATGATGGGTGTTGTTGGACGTCTTGGACGTGTACTCGGACCTAAGGGACTTATGCCAAACCCGAAGGCTGGTACAGTAACAATGGACGTTACAAAAGCTATCAACGATATCAAAGCTGGTAAGATTGAGTACAGACTGGACAAGACAAACATTATCCATGTTCCGATCGGAAAAGCATCCTTTACAGAGGAGCAGTTAGCGGACAACTTCCAGACGCTTATCGATGCAATCAACAAGGTTAGACCAGCCGCTGTTAAAGGTCAGTACATGAAGAGTGTAACTCTTACATCTACAATGGGACCTGGCGTGAAGATTAACCCGGTTAAGCTTGCATAATAAAATGTAAAAGAGACAGTTGCGAGACTGTCATAGAGGAGGATCTGCTTTCAGCGGATCCTCTTTTGAAAAAAAATTGAAAA
>ENA-OUNH01000064-OUNH01000064.1-human-gut-metagenome-genome-assembly--contig:-NODE-64-length-41415-cov-5.068591_pt1 | contig 41415 bp, 37 predicted proteins | sample MGYA00242806_ERZ504814 | MGnify/ENA primary metagenome ERZ504814 (study PRJEB26092, sample SAMD00036389) | human gut metagenome | host: Homo sapiens | study: EMG produced TPA metagenomics assembly of...
AGTAATTATGGAAATTTAATCTTTAAGCTTAAACGCTACAGTTCCTGTCTTTTGATGATGCTCTTAGGACTTGTCTTTAAAAAGATTGGATGGATTGATGATATTTTTGCTTCGAAAATGAATAAGTTTGTTTTTATGGTTCCTTTGCCTGTCTTGGTATTTGAGGATCTTGCAACGGTTGATTTTTCAAAAGTCTGGGATGTTAAGTTTGTCCTGTTTTGTTTTATCGTTACCATGATCAGTATTACGATTTCTTTTCTGATTTCTTGTCTGCTAGGTGATAAAACGATCCGTGGAGAATTTATTCAGGCGGCTTACCGAAGCAGTGCTGCTCTCCTTGGAATCGCATTTATCCAAAACATTTATGGAAATGCCGGAATGGCTCCTTTGATGATCATTGGAAGTGTACCATTATATAATATGATGGCTGTTGTTGTCTTATCTGTATTTAAACCTGGACAGAGTGGGCTTGACCATACTGTTGTGAAAAAAACGGTCAAAGGAATCGTGACAAACCCAATCCTTATCGGAATTGTTGCTGGACTTGTCTGGTCTGCATTAAAAATTCCAATGCCTGCAATCCCTAAAAAGGTTATTTCAAGCATTGGAAATGTCGCCACTCCAATGGGACTCATGGCGATGGGCGCTACCTTCGATATCAAAAAAGCTTTTGGAAAGATCAAACCATCTGCCATTGCTGCTTTTATGAAACTTATTGGTCTTTGTGCCATTTTCCTACCAATTGCAGTGAAACTTGGATTCCGTACCGATAAGTTGGTTGCCATCCTTATCATGCTTGGTTCCGCAACAACAGTAAGTAGTTTTGTTATGGCAAAGAATATGGGACATGAGGGAACTCTTTCTTCCAGTGTTGTCATGTTAACAACGATGTTTAGTGCATTTACAGTTACGGGATGGCTATATATTTTAAGACATTTTATGTTAATCTAGCTAACTTAGATCCAATGTGATCTGGTATTTTTCCAGCCAGTAATTGACTTGCAGAAGGTAAGCGATCATCTGAGGACCTGCCATCAACTGTCCATACCATGGTTTACCATAGTCTTTCGGACTGTCTAAGAATCTGCTTAGTTTATATGCATCGATCAGTTCTTTGATCGGTGCTCCTTTTTTTGCCATAACTTTCAGAAGTTCTTTGGATAAGATTTTTTCATAGTTTGGATCATAAGTCTTTGGATATGGACTTTTTCTTCGATACAATACCTCATCTGGCAGGATTCCTTTCCCTGCTGCTCTTAGCAATCCTTTTACCACACCATTTAAACATTTTAACTCCCACGGAACATTATAAAGATATTCCACGATCCTATGATCAGCAAACGGCACTCGTGCTTCTAACCCACAATGCATGCTCGTGCGATCCATGCGATCCATTAAGGTTACCATAAACCATCTTAGATTCAGATAAGAAATCTGCCTTCTTCTAGCTTCGATCTGATCTTCTCCATAAAGTTTTGGCGTCTCATTGATCGTCTTTTGATAAGCTGTTCTTGCATAAGATTCTAAATCCACTTTCTGTATGATATCATCATTTAACAGCATTTTTCTTGGCTGCATATCCATAGACCATGGGAAAATCTCTGTCTTGAAGCATTCCTCTTTATGAAACCATGGATAACCGCCAAAAATTTCATCTGCACACTCCCCTGTTAATGTTACTTTGTTATATTTTACAACTTTCGAACAAAAATATAGCATCGAAGACTCCACATCTGCCATACATGGAAGATCTCTGGCATCAACTGCTTTGTATAGATTTTCGATCATATTTTCATTGTCGCATTCCAAATATCTGTGATCTGTCTTTGCATGATCAACCATCTTATCAACCCATGGGCGGTCTTCGCTTGGCTGGAAGGCGTTTGATTTAAAATATTTATGATTATTTACAAAATCAAAGGAAAATGTGTTTAAATTTTTTCCTTCTTTTTGAAGCTTTTTCGCACAGATTGCTGTGACAAGACTACTGTCAACTCCACCGGATAAAAATGTACTGATTGGAATATCGGATAACATCTGCATTTCCACGGCATCTTTTACTAGCCACCTTGTATGCTCGATCGTATCTTTTTCGCTGTCTGTGTGTTCTTTCGCTTTCAATTCCCAATATGCACGATCTTTCAGCCCTTCACGATCGTATTCCAGGAAATGCCCTGGAAGGACTTCATAAATATCTTTGAACACTCCTTTTCCATATGACTTTGCAGGTCCCAACCCAAAGATTTCACAAAGTCCTTCTCTGTTGATCACTGGTTTGACTCCTGGATAGGCAAACAAGCCTTTGATCTCAGATGCAAAGATTAATGTATCTCCCCGTTTTGTATAGAATAATGGCTTCACACCAACACGATCTCTGATCAAATATAATTTCTTCCGTTTTCCATCCCACAGAGCAATAGAAAAAATTCCATTCAACTCTTCAATATAAGAAATTCCATACCTGATATACCCGGTTAATACAACTTCCGTGTCACTCGTTGTCGAAAACATTTCTCCTTCTTTGATCAGTTGTTCTTTTAACGTTTTCATGTTATAAATCTCGCCATTTAAGATGATTGCGTAGGTATTTCCCTCTTTCTTTTTACACATTGGTTGATGTCCCCTGTAAAGGTCAAGGATTGACAATCGTACATGCCCTAATGCACAGCCATTTTCCAAAAATATCCCTTCATCATCTGGACCTCGATGTCTTTGAACTTCATTCATTTTCTTTAAGATCTGATATATTTCTTCCTCTGTTTTTTATCATTGTTTCTAGGATTTAGAAATCCTGCAATTCCACACATACACGCTACCTCTTTTATTTTTATGATCAATGAGAACCGGCTGGTATTGTCTGCCTTTTAATGCCTGCAAAATTGTCGGAATGAGCAGTCTTGTATCCGCGATCATGGAGTTTGGCTTCTTTACCGGATCATCCTGTCCGAATGGTACAAAATAAATATGCTTATGATTTAAAAGATTCCCGATATTCTTAAGATTCATACCTAAGGCATCATTGCTCGCCATAGAGATAACGACTGGTTTTTCATTCCGCAGCTGCGCTTTAGCTGCCATTAAAACCGGGGTATCTGTAATTCCATTGGCAAGTTTCGCCATGGTATTTCCTGTACATGGCATTAAAATCAGGATATCCAGACACCCTGTCGGACCGATGATTTCTGCTTCTTCAATCGTTTTCATCGGTTCATTTCCTGTCATATCGTGTGCTCTTTTTACAAATTCCTCACCTTTTCCAAACCTGCATTTGATATGCTGGGATATGTCAGAAAAGATCGTCTGCAAGATCGCACCTTCTTCTAGTAAGCGATCGATCTGTTCAAAGGCTTTTGTGTAAGTGCAAAAGGAACCTGTCATTGCTACTCCGATTCTTTTATTTTCAATACCATGTTTGATCTCTCCACTGATTTCTAAACTTTTTTTGCAAGCATGATCCCAGAAGATTTCGGGGAATAAATGCCTGGAAGACTTGGGCATAGTTTTGCACAGATTCCTAGTTTTTCCGCCATTTGATGGTTTGTTCCACCAGGATAGGAAGCAATATCTATGATGCAGGATTCTTTGGAGATCTTCCTGAGGATATCTTCTTTTAGGATCTGTTTTGGAACGGTATTAAAAATATGATCATACTGACAGATCCGCCGTTTTAGTTCCGTAAAATCCATAACCTCAAGTCCAAAAGATTTTGCAAGACTTCTTGCTGTTTTATTTCTGGCACAGACTGTTACCTGAGCATCTATTCCTTTTAGTTTCGCTGCAAGAACTTTTGCGCATCTTCCATAGCCAAGGACCAGACAACGACTTTTGTGAAGATTGATCGGCTGCATCTTGATCGCTTCCATGATCGCACCTTCTGCAGTTGCGATCGCATTGTAGATAGCGACATCATCCATTTTCATGAAGTCAAATGCTTTGATTTCTTTTTGTTCACATTCATGTCGAATTTCTTCATTGATACATCCCCCAAATAAAATCTGTTCTTTCGTCATTTCTTGAAGCAGTGTTTCTACTGACATTTTTTTGTGCTAGAACTTCCTGTGATTTCCCCGTTTTTTGAAAAAACGACGGGTCCAATCATGCACTTCGCTTCTCTTATGACATTTTCAAAAGATTTACCTTCCTTGCATTCTGAGCCTTCTTTTTTGGTTGCATATGTGATAACCTGATATCTTTGATTTTTTAGATAATTGGCTAAATATACCTGTCTCATATCACCGCCGATAACGGCAAAATCATAAATCACAGTCTTTTTCCCTTTCTTTTTCTTCTATTTAATATATGTGATTTTTATTCATTTTGTTCTTTTAAAAATACATCAATTTTACCCCTTTAAAATTAAAAGTAGTGATATAATAAACTCAAGTGCATAGAAACACCTACAATACAGCAAGAGCTTCCACTACACTGGGAGCTCTTTTTGTGTATTTATATATTTTATACACAAAGTACTTCCGGTGTTATACCATAACATGCATAATATCTTAATGTTTTTTCAAGGAGGAACTTTTTATGAACACATTAACTGCAGAAAAAAGAGATTTGAAAACAAAGGCTAAAAAATTAAGAAAAGAAGGTTATGTTATCGGAAATCTGTTTGGCAGAGATATCGAAAATTCCATTCCATTGAAAGTTGATTCCCGTGAAGCCGCTAAATTCTTAAAGGATAACAAAAAAGGGGCTCATATTACTTTACTTGTTGACGGAGAAAATGTAGACGCCATCGTAAAAGAAATCGACTACAATGCCATGAAAAACGAAACAATGTTTATTAACTTCCAGGCATTAGTTGCTGACGAAAAGATCCATACAACTGCTGCGATCGAATTATTAAACGAAGATGCTGTACAGAATGGTATCGTTGAACAGTCCTTATCTGAAATCGAATACAAAGCATTCCCAGCTGATATCGTTGAAAAGGTTGAGATTGATTTAACACAGTACAATGTTGGTGATATGATCCATGTCAAAGACTTGCCATTAGCTGCTAACAGCAAAATCTCTCTTGTTACACCAGAAGATACTCTGGTCGTTAACATCGCAGAACCTGAAGCTGTTCCTGAAGATGAAGACGAAGAAGCGGCTGAAGAATAAATAAATCAGTGAAAGAAAAGACTCGATTTTCATAATTAAAAATCGAGTCTTTTTATTTTGTCCTTTTCTTTGATATCCTTTAAAAATCCAGCATTTTTTCTCGGATGTTTTTCTCTGCATTCTGAGATCATCAACTGAATCTTAAATTTAAAATCTTCAGATTCCAAGATCGTAAATGGATGTTCTTCTGTTACACAAACCGATAAATGTTCGCTCTCATATTGTGGATAAGTTCCTGTAAATCCTTGTTCTTTCAGTTTTTTATCAACCTGTTCCCTGTATCGTTGAATCTTCTGATCGATTCTTTCTCCATAATTCCTTGCTGGATATGGATCAGAAGCATTGCAGACTTTCTCGCAGATCAATTCATATAAATCTTGTCTCTTTGGATCTTGCAGTTTCTTTGCAAGCGTCATCTCCATTCGTTTGGTTGGGTGCTTCTCATATTTATCGATCCATTTTAAATAATCTTTATCACCTGCCTGCATAGCAAGATTTCTCATACATTCTAATCCTTCTTCGGTTTTGTCATACCATTCTTCTGGATCTTCATTGATCGGAAAATAGTAATAAAATGGTGCAAATTCGATCAGTGACATGATCTCCATCTCTTGATCATTACACACTTCTTCCCCTAAAAAGCGATATTTCTCACGGATCGTTCCAATCATATAGACTAGCTGGCGCCACTGCTCAGCTCCATCTCTCCAGAAATGTCCAATCTCATGATACCGGTAACAGTTCGTATGTTCCATGATCTCATCAAACCACATTGTAAAAACACTTTCTTCTCCCTGATGAACGATCAACCCATAACGACCTTCTCGTTCTTCCAGTTGTGCCCACATCTCTCCTTCATAGTCTTTGTCATATTTTCCAGAGATACGAAGTCCATGAAAACTTAGATAACACTCAATTGCATCGTTCATCATATATGGAACATATCCTGTTTGATTTCCATCTTTTTCTTCGACTTGAAGTTCAAACACCTGATATTCAAATATCTGCGCAAGCAACTGTATGGATCTTGATATTTCTTCTAAATTTGTTTCAAAATAGTTCATACGGAATTCCTTTTCCTATTATCTATGTATTTTATTTATATTTCTGAATTTCATTTAAAAAACGTTCGCCATATTTCTGAAGCTTATGTTCTCCGACTCCATTGACTTCTAACATTTCCTCATCATTAGAAGGTTTCATCGTACTCATATGTACCAGTGTCTTATCGGAAAATACCATATATGGCGGGATTTTCTGTTCGGATGCGATCATTCTTCGAAGTACACGTAATGCTTCGAACAATTCTGTATCTTCCTCAGCAAGTGCTGCCACAGCCCCTGCTTTCTTACGTTTCTTCGTCTGAATCTTGCGTTCTTCTTTCTCTTTTTCGACTTCTTTTGGAATCTTGATCTCAAAGTTCCAGTTATCATCAATCTTAGTAATATCTGCAACGCTTAAAACCGGATATTCATCATCTGTCATTTCCAGATATCCATAGACTAACATTTCATTGATGATCTGTCGTATCCTTGCAATGCTTTCTGATGCCAATGCTCCATATTGTGAATTCTCATCTAAATGACGGCTTAATACTTTCTGGCTCTTTGAACCTTTTAAAATATCCACGATCGTTGATAGTCCGAAATCTCGATAACAATCTCTAATACATTGGATGATAGCTTTCGCTTCCATTGTTGCATCAACCGTTTCAAACTCGGTCAGACAGTTTAAGCAGTTTCCACAGTATCCGCTTGTCTGTTCTCCAAAATAATTTAAAATATAATGACGTAAACATTCCTTCGTATAGCAGTAAAATGTCATCTGACGAAGTCTTTCCCAGTCTCTTTCCATCACGATCTGCTTTGTGATCGCATCTAATTCCTCATTCTCCTCTCCATTTTCGATCAGAAAACGATTGGTTCGGTTATCAATCGGCGCATAATATAAGATACATTCCGCAGGTTCTCCATCACGTCCTGCTCTTCCTGCTTCCTGATAATAACTTTCCATGTTCTTCGGCATATTATAATGAACAACAAAACGGACATCCGGCTTGTCGATTCCCATTCCAAAGGCATTTGTCGCTACCATGATCTGCTTTCTGTCATAGATAAAATCTTCCTGATTTTCCTTTCGTTCTTCATCCGATAATCCTGCATGGTATCTTGTCACGGAGAATCCATCTTCTCTTAACTGATAGCAGACTTCCTCAACATTTTTCCTAGATAAACAGTAAATGATCCCGCTGCTTCCTGGCATCTTTTCTTCTTTTTCTTTTAAATAACTTAGTAATTCTCTATACTTATCCCGTGGGCGTTTTACTGCATAGTAAAGATTCTCCCGGTCAAACCCTGTCGTTAATACAAATGGATCTCTCAGGTTCAAAATATCCATAATATCATCCCTGACTTCTGCTGTCGCTGTTGCTGTATATGCAGTCAGTACAGGACGATACGGAAGTTTCTTTAAAAATTCCAAAATCTTTAGATAACTTGGTCTGAAATCCTGCCCCCACTGAGACACACAATGTGCCTCATCAACTGCCAACATTGATATCTTCACTCCACTATTTAGCGCAAAATTGATAAAACCTTCTGTTTCCAAGCGTTCTGGTGCCACATAGATGATCTTGTATCTTCCCTGCATCGCATATTTTAATGCAGTATGATACTGTCCCTGTGTCAGAGAACTATTTAAAAATGCCGCATGAATTCCAGCTTGATTCAGTGTCCCAACCTGATCTTTCATCAACGAGATCAGTGGAGAGATCACAAGTGTAATTCCATCCATCATCAATGCTGGAATCTGAAAACAAAGAGACTTTCCTGCTCCTGTCGGCATGATCCCTAAGACATCCTGCCCATTTAATGCTGCCTCGATCAATTGTTCCTGACCTTGGCGGAATTCATCATATCCAAAGTATTGTTTTAATAGTTTCTTCGCTTCTTGTATCTTACTCAAATCTATCACTTCCTATTGTTTTATTTATACTTTTACCACTCTCATCGTTTATATTCCCATTTTTTATTTCATAGGGGATTTCATTGAAATTTCCTATGAAATGAAAAAGCTTCCAATCACATTTAGCACACCCGCAAGCAGCATGACAATGATCGGGTCTTTTTCTTTCTCAATAAAAGGTACATACAAATGATAAAAATACCACCCTGTATCCAGTTGATCTGTTGAAACTCTATATGACTTCCCTGAAAAAATGCCTGTGCAAGGATCGTAATTCCAGAAGTCAAGATCAGTGCGATCACCGCAGGATGTAAAGTATTTAACACCATTTGTAGTCCTTCCATATGACGATATTTTACATAAAAATACGCAATTGCTGTCACGATCACACACGCAGGGAATACACATCCCATCGTTGCACATAATGCTCCTTGCCACCCTGCGACTCTTATGCCCACGAAAGTCGCCGCATTAATTGCGATCGGTCCCGGTGTCATCTGCGAAATCGTTACGAGATCTCCAAATTCAGAGACAGACAGCCAGTGATATACGTCTACCATCTGCTGCTGTATCATTGGCATTGCTGCATATCCGCCTCCGAAACTAAATGCTCCAATCTTTAAGAAACTTAAAAATAATTGCAGATAGATCATTTTCTACCTCCTGTCTTCTTTCTTGAAATACCATATTGTACGATTCCAACTCCAATACATGCAAGAATAATATAGATCACACTAATATCAAAGACATAACTTGCCATAAATGCCACAACCATAATGATCGCAAGTTCCATTCTGTTTTCCTTCTTACTTTGCCCTTTTGCCATCTCGTACACAACACTGATGATCACCGCGCCAACACCCGTCTGCATACCAGAAAGCATCGCTGCAACAATCCTGTTATCCCGAAATATTTCATAAAAAACAGAGACTACAGATATAATCAAAAATGGCGGTAGAACAGCTCCGAATACACTTACGATCACACCACTGATACCTGCTACTTTATAGCCAACAACGATTGCTCCATTCACTGCGATCGCTCCTGGGGCTGATTGTGCGATCGCCACCAGATCAAGCATCTCGTCTTCTTCGATCCAATGATATTCATTCACAAACTTCTTCTGCATCAAAGATACGATCATATAGCCGCCACCAAAGGTAAATGCACTTAAATATAATGTTTCTATAAACAACCGCAATAATTTTTTCTTTTTTTCCATTTCTTTTCTTCCATATGACATCTCCAATCAAAAATCTTACCATTTATACTGGTGCAAACTGGCTGTTATATAATCTGGCATACGCACCATTTTTCGCTAAAAGTTCTTCATGTGTTCCCTGCTCCAAAATATGTCCATTTTCCATAACAAGTATCACATCCGCATTCTGAATCGTTGAAAGTCGGTGGGCTACGATAAAACTTGTTCTTCCTCTCATCATCGTTTCAAATGCCTTCTGAATTCGGATCTCTGTCATCGTATCAATGGATGATGTCGCTTCATCTAAGATCAGCATTGGAGGAAGGCTTAACATGATCCTTGCAATACAAAGCAGCTGTTTCTGTCCTTGAGAGAGATTTCCGCCACCTTCTGTGATGATCGTGTCATACCCATCTGGCATTCGCTCAATAAATCCATGTGCATTGGCTTCTTTTGCTGCCATGATCATCTCTTCCTCAGTTGCATCTGGTTTTCCATAGCAGATATTTTCACGAATCGTTCCTGCTTTTAACCATGTCTCCTGAAGTACCATTCCATAACTGGATCGTAAACTTTCTCTCGTGACATCCCGGATATCATTTCCTTCCACCTTGATCATTCCTACATTCACATCATAAAAACGCATTAACAGATTGATCAACGTTGTTTTCCCACATCCTGTCGGTCCAACGATTGCAATCCGCTGTCCTGGTTCCACTTTCAGATTAAAATCCTGGATCAAAGGTACTTCTTTCACATAAGAAAAGTCCACATGCTCTAATTCTACATTTCCTTTCACATCCTGTAACTCCTTCGCATCTTTGGCATCAGGAATCATCGGCTCCTCATCTAATAATTCAAAAACTCTTGCCGCAGACGCTAAAGAATTCTGAAATTCTGTGATAACCCCTGTGATCTCATTAAACGGCTTTGTATACTGGTTTGTATAACTTAAAAAACTTGATAACTGACCAACACTGATACTTCCGCGAATAACACTCATACATCCTGCGATCGCAACCCCTGCATAGATTCCTGAATACATAAATCTGGTTGCCGGATTTGTGATAGATGAGAAAAATGTCGCTCTTAAGGAGTAATATGCAAGATCATCATTGATCTGATCAAACTCTTCCTGTGCTTTTTCTCCATGATCAAACACTTTGACTACTTTAATATTTCCAAGCATTTCATTGACAAATCCTGTCATATTTCCTCTAGTCTGTGATTGTTTCCGGAACATATTAAAACTTCGCTTTGAGATAAAACTTGCGATAAAAAACGAAAACGGACTTAAAATAACAACGACTAATGTAATCCATGGATTGATTCCTAACATAAAACAAATGGTTCCAATGATCGTGATCACACCAGTAAATAACTGTGTAAATCCAAGCAGCAATCCATCCGTAAACTGATCAATATCCGTTACGATACGGCTGATCAAGTCTCCTGAGGAGTGTGCATCTACATAAGATAATGGCAGTTTCTGCAAATGCTCAAATGCCTGAATCCTTAAATCTTTTCCAATCTTATATGTAATCTGGTTATTGACATGATTCATCAGCCACTGCGCTGCTGCCGTCAATACGATACAGATCATGATCGTTTTTATAATACTTATCAATCTTGCAAAATCAACATTTCCTTTTGATATAATGCAATCCACACCTTGTCCTGTCAGAATCGGAACATAAAGTGTCAGTGCCACACTGATCACCGCCAACACTAAAGACGCAAAGATCAAAAATCGATAAGGCTTCATATATTCCATGATCCTTTGTAATGTCTTTTGTTTTTTGTCTTTCTTCATGATCTTATGCCTCCTCTCCTACCATCTGTGATGCGCAGATTTCTTTATATACCTGATTCTCTTTTAATAGCTGTAGATGAGTCCCGATTCCTGCAATCTTTCCATCATCCAACACTAAGATATGGTCAGCATTACGAATCGTTGATACTCTCTGGGATACAAGAAATACTGTCATATTATCTGTATTTTCTTTGATCGCTTTTCGAAGTCTTGCATCTGTTGCAAAGTCAAGTGCGGATGCACTATCGTCAAGAATTAAGATCTCAGGTTTACGTACTAATGCTCTTGCGATCGTTAGTCTCTGTTTTTGTCCGCCAGATAAGTTTCCTCCATTTTGTTCAATTCTAAAGTCTAATCCCTGTTCCTTCTGATCAACAAATTCTCTTGCCTGTGCGATATCCAATGCCTGATAGATTTCTTCATCTGTGGCATCTTCTTTACCCCATTTCATATTATCTCTTAGGCTTCCTTCAAACAAAGATGCTTTCTGCGGAACAAATCCGATCTTTCCTCGGATAAATTCTGGTTTTAATTCTTTCTCATCAACTCCACGGTATAGAATTCTTCCTGATGTCACATCATATAATCTTGCGATCAAAGATACAAAAGTACTCTTTCCTGACCCTGTACCTCCGATCACCCCGATCGTTTCGCCTTCTTTCACCGCAAAATCAAATGGATGGATCGTCTCTTTTCTTGCACCATGATAGACAAATGATGTATCTTTAAACTCAAGAACAGGTGTATCTTTCTTCTCTTCTATATCTGTTTTTCCAGTTTCCTTCATGGATGGCTCTAATGCAAAAATCTGATCCACACGGTCAAGACTTGCAAACGCTCTAGATAAAATGATCAAAAGATTCGCAAGTTTTACAAGTTCTACAAGGATCTGTGACATATAATTGATCAAGGCAATGATCTGTCCTTGTGTTAAATAACCCAGATCAACCTGTTTTCCACCAGACCATAGGATTGCAATGATTCCCAAATTAATGATCATGTAAGTCAGAGGATTTAGTAACGCTGAAATCTTTCCAACGTGGATCTGTTTGTTATAAAGCTGTCCACTTTGTAATCTGAAATTCTCTTCCTCACTTCTTTGTCTGTTAAATGCACGAATCACACGAATTCCAAGAAGATTTTCCCTTGTACTTTTTAATACTCCATCGACCTGTTTTTGTACTTTCTTATACATTGGCATCGTGATCCATAAGATCAGTCCAACAACCACTGCCAATGCTGTGATCGTAAATACAAAGGAAACTGCTGCCTTATGATCCACCGTAAATGCCATGAACATCGCACCAAATACGACAAATGGTGACCTTAAAAACAACCGCAGGAACATGTTAACTCCATTTTGCACCTGATTGATATCATTACTCATGCGGTTGATCAACGTTGATGTCCCAACCTGATCGATCTCCTGATAAGAAAATTGATTCATATGTGCAAACAAATCACTTCTCATCGACTTTCCTGTATACACAGCCGATCTTGCCGCAAAATACTGTGCTGTGATAGAAAATGAAAATCCAATGATTCCAAGTAAGATCAATAATCCTCCCATCTTCCACAAATATCCAATATCGTGATGTCCGATTCCTACATCGATCATGCTGGCAACGACCAATGGTACAAATAGTTCAAAACTAGCTTCCAACATCTTAAATAATGGTGCAAGGATCGTAACACAAAGATGCTCCTTTAAATATCCTAGTAACCGTTTCATCGATTCGTACTCCTTCTTTTATCTTACTATTTTCTTTAGTATACACCATTTATTTTTATTTGAACATAGTACCAAATATTTTACGAAAACAAAAAAGTACCGCTTAGAGCCAGGTAACATGCTCTAAACGGTACGGGGATGATTTATGGTTCAAAAAGAGTTATTTGTCTTCCTTTTGAACAGAACAATATCCTTGTGGGTGGCTGCTGTGCCATTTCCATGCGGATGCAATGATTTCTTCAAGATCTGCATGTTCTGGCTTCCAGCCAAGGATATTCTTCGCTTTTTCACTGGAAGCGATCAAGACAGCCGGATCTCCAGCTCTTCTTCCTTCTTCCACAGCCTTGATCGGCTTTCCTGTCACTTTTCTGGCTGTTTCGATGACTTCTTTTACAGTAAATCCAACACCATTTCCAAGATTGAAGATGTTGCTTTCATTACCTTCCATTAAGTATTTCACTGCCAGAATATGTGCTTGTGCAAGATCTGTTACATGAATATAGTCTCTTACACAAGTTCCATCTTTTGTATCATAATCAGTTCCAAAGATACTGATTGCTTCTCTTTTGCCATTTGGCACCTGTAAGATCAATGGGATCAAATGTGTTTCTGGATTATGATCTTCTCCGATCTGTCCACTTACATGTGCTCCGCAGGCGTTAAAGTATCTTAAAGATACATAACGAAGTCCGTGAGCGCGTCCAACCCATTTAAACATTTTTCCATGGAAAGCTTTGTCTCTCCATAAGTGTTGGTAGGTTCTGTACGGTCTGTCTCTACGATCGGTACCTTTTCTGGTTCTCCATAAGTTGCTGCTGTTGAGGAAAATACGATCTTATCGATACCATGTTCTACCAAAGACTGTACCATTGTTTTTGTTCCACAAAGGTTGTTATCGTAATATTTTAATGGGTCAACCATGCTTTCTCCGACTAAGGAGTTTGCCGCAAAATGAATGACTGCATCAATATCTTTTTCCTGATCTAGTACACTGTCTACAAAGTCTTTATCTCTTAAATCTCCTTTATAAAACTTCGCCTGTGGATGAACTGCCTCGATATGTCCTGTTTCCAGATTATCGATGATCACGACTTCTTCTCCAGCATCGATCAGTTCGTATACTGTATGAGAACCTATGTATCCAGCTCCGCCTAATACTAATATTTTCATTGTCTTGCTTTCCTTTCTATGACCTTGTCATTATAAAACTGCAATAAATCGGTCGAATGCTTTTCTTCCTTCTTCATTATATTTATAAACTCCGGCGTCTTCAAGAACCTTAACAAATACCTGTCCGATCTCTTCTTTTAAGATATCCATGACATTTCCTTTATTGATATCTGTATATTTTCCTTTGATTTCTTCAACCCATGCTGCATGCTTCTTTAAATCTTCCTTAGAAACAATATCTTCTCCTTTGATCAGACACTGGCTTAAATGTTCCATCTCTGCCTTTAATCTAGATGGCAGAACAGCAAGTCCCATAACCTCGATCAGCCCGATATTTTCTTTCTTGATATGATGATACTCATTGTGTGGATGGTAAAGTCCTAATGGGCACTCTTCAGTTGTGATATTATTACGAAGTGTCAGATCCAGTTCATACATATCACCTTTTTTACGTGCGATCGGTGTGATCGTATTATGTGGTTCTCCTTCTGTCTCAGCAAAAATATATGCTTCTTCATCCGTGTATCCACGCCATTTTTTCAAAATATGATCAGCAAGATCAATGAGGCGTTTTTCATCTTTACTCTGAATACGGATCACAGATAATGGCCAGTGAACGATTCCTGCTTTGACATCTTCATATCCTGGGATTGTAAATTCTTTTTCAATCTCTGCTCGTTCCATAGCAAATTCATAATGACCGCCTTGGAAATGATCGTGTGTTAAGATAGAACCTCCAACGATCGGAAGATCGGCATTCGATCCAAGGAAATAATGAGGAAACTGTTTTACAAAATCAAATAGTTTTGTAAATGCTGCCCGATCGATCTTCATTGGTACATGCTGTCCATTAAATACGATACAATGCTCATTGTAGTATACATATGGAGAATACTGGAATCCCCATTTTCTGTCATTGATCGTAAGCGGTATGATCCTGTGATTCTGTCTTGCAGGGTGATTCATTCTTCCTGCATATCCTTCATTTTCCATGCAAAGCTGACACTTTGGATAAGAACTTTGCTTTGCATTTTTCGCTGCTGCGATCGCTTTCGGATCTTTCTCTGGTTTGGAGAGATTGATCGTGATATCAATATCTCCATATGGACTATTTACTTTCCATTTCATATCTTTTTTGACGCGGTCTCTTCGGATATAGTTGGTATCCTGGCTGAATTCATAGAAAAACTCTGTTGCTTTCTTTGGACTCTCTTCATAATAGGTACGGAATTCTTTGATGACCTGGCTTGGTTTTGGTGTCAGGATTCCCATTAATTTTGTGTCAAATAAATCTCTTGTCACGATATCATCACTTTTGATGATATAGCGGTCATAAGCTGTATCTGTCAAACGATCTAAAATCTCTGGCAGGATGATTTCTTCTCCTTCAATATCAGGATCTTCATATTCATCTAATCGAAACACTTCCAGATATTGATTGATCGTATAGATTTCATCTTCTGGCATGATCAGTTTTTTATCAAGTCCATATGTTACAAGTTTTTTGATATCTTTTTGTAAATCCATCTTATTCCACCTCAAATCGATATGTTGTTACTGCTTCGTATTCTTCGCCTTTTCTTAAAATTACCTTTGGTTCTTTTTCTATATGTATGGAGTTTGGTAAGAACTGGGCTTCTAAGGCAACACCATCTCTGTTTTCATATGGTTTCCCACCTTTTCCATTACATCCGCCAGACAGGAAGTTTCCTGTGTATACCTGAATGCATGGAAGTGTTGTTGTCATCGTCATTTTTCTTCCAGTTTCTTTGTCATATAGAACTAACTGGTCATCTTCATCTTTTACCATAAAAGAATGATCATAACCTCCGGCAAGTTTTAACTGTTCATGATCATCGTTGATCCGCTCTCCGATCTCATGAAATTCTTTAAAGTCAAATGGTGTGTTTTCTATCTTTAAAAATGTTCCATTGGCAAGACAGTTTTCATCAACACATGCAATCTCATCCGCTTTTACCTTTAACTGATGATGATAAATTTTATCTTTTCCAGCAGATAAATTAAAGTAAGAATGATTTGTGATATTGATCAGTGTATCCTGATCGGATACTGCTTCATATTCCATTTTTAATGTATTATCGCATAAACGATACACAACTTTCAGATAAAGATTTCCCGGATATCCTTCTTCCATATCTGGTGAGAGATAGATAAAACGGATTCCATCTTCCAACAATTCATATTTAAATATCTTTTGATTAAATCCTTTGATTCCTCCATGGAGAGAATTCTTTCCATTGTTTGCTGCCAATTCGTATGTCTTTCCATTTAATTCAAACTTTGCATCTCCGATACGATTTGCAACACGTCCGGCGATCGCTCCCATGTAACTTCCATCTCCATGCCAACAATCTTCCACATTCTCAAATCCAAGAACAACATCCCCAAAGTTTCCTTCTCTGTCTTTTGTAAATACAGATAATACATGACATCCAAGGTTACTTGTGATCACTTTGATCTCATCATTTTTAATCGAATAAGCAGACTCCGTTATCTCTTTGTTCTATCATTCTTACTTTCATCATCTTATAATACCTTCATTCCTCCGTATGGACGTACTTTTAAGACATGACATGCTCCTTCACCAAATACATGTTCCATGTTCTTTTTGTACATACTAACAATATCATTTGGCACAAACGCCTGAATCGTTCCTGCAAATCCTCCGCCATGAACTCGGCTGACTCCTTTATCACCTAAGGAAATATCACTGATCGCCAATCCGATTGATACACTCTGATTTGTCAAATCATGACTTGAATATACATTTTGTAAATATTTAAAGGATGAATCACCAGATTCTTTGATCAATTTCTTAAATGTATCAAAATCTCCTTCTTCTAAAGCTTTTACCTGCTGATCTACACGTTTATTTTCCTCAAATAAATGCATTGCACGAAGAACTGCTCTATCTCCTAAGATTTCTCTGATCTTTGGCAGATTTAAATAAAAATCATCTTTATCAACTTCTCTTAATGCTTCCTGATTAAAATAATTGGCAACTTTCTTCATTTCGTATGGAATTGCTGCATAATCATCTGTTAAATCTGCATGAGATCCTTTTGTATCCACAATGCATAAGCTGTGTCCATATTCTTCAAAATCCACTTCAACCTTTTTGATCTTTGGACTTTGAGGATCTTCAAAATCAATATTGATCAGACCTCCAATGGAAGATGCCATCTGATCCATCAATCCACATGGTTTTCCAAAGTATACATTCTCTGCATACTGTCCGGCCTGCGCCAAAAATACAGGATCGATCTTCATATCATTATATAACCCAGATAAAATATTTCCGATCAATACTTCAAATGCAGCAGAAGATGACATTCCAGCCCCATTTAGTACATCACTTGTTACATAAGCTTCAAATCCACCGATTTTATATCCTTCTTCTTTTAATTTAGAAGCAACTCCCTGAATCAGTGCCTGTGATGTTCCCTTTTCTGCTTTGGCTGGGTCAAAAGAACTAAGACTTACTATGATTCTTTCATATCCTTCTGATTTCAGATCAATCACATCGTCATCTCTTTTTGCAACGATTGCGATCGCATCCAAGTTAATGGAAGTTGCAAGAACTTTTCCAAACTGATGGTCTGTGTGGTTTCCTCCTACTTCACTTCTTCCTGGAGCACTATAGATTTCTACTTCTTTTTCTCCATAAATATCTTTAAAGGATTCTAATGCTTTGATATAACGTTCCTGCTGATATGCAAGAACACTTTCATCTACATAGATATCTTTTAATAACTGATCATATTTCCCTTCTTTAAAAGCTTCTTCTAATTTTTTAATACTGTTCGGCATTGCGATTTGCTCTCCTTTCTTCGATTGTCTGAATAACTTTCTTCATGAAACTGTCATCCAAATGATAGGCTTTTTTATAAACTACATAGGCTACAAGCATGGACACCGCTGGGATCGCACACATTAAAAATCGAATAGAATTTAATGTTAATGCAGACTGTACTGCGTTTGGATTTGGAATATATCCTGTACGTTCCAGTGCAAATCCAATGAAAAGTGATGTTAAAGCCGCTGTGAATTTTACGATCAATGTCTGTAAAGAGAATACAACGGATTCATTTCTTGTTCCCAGTTTGTACTCACCATAGTCAACGACATCAGATAAGAATACTGTCGCACATCCAAGTTCTAATCCTGTTCCTGTCTTTACGATCACTCCTGCAACTGCTGTTAATACGATATTCTGTGGGCATACAAATCCAACGACTAATAATAATGCTAAACCAATAAATGGTAAAATACATGCCAGTAAAAATGATGTATGTCTGGATAATTTCTTTGCTACTTCTGGGAAGATGATCAACCCAACAACTTCTGCGATAGATGCGCTGATCATGAAGGCTGATAACATGTTGGCATTTCCACATACATATGTAAAGTAGTAAACTGCAACACCCATGATAAACTGAATTCCTACATTATATAAAAGAATCAGTCCTACAGCTGACTGTAACTGGTCATTTTTCTTAATGATTGAGAATACATCTTTGAAAGAAATCTTCTCACTTGGTGCATTGTTTTCTTTGACTTTCAGGTTACAAACTGCAACACCGATCGTAAGAATAAATGTTCCTGCAATAATCATAGCAAAACGATGATATCCGATATATCCTCCACCTAATGCTGCAATGATCTGAACACCGAATCCTGCGATGACTAATGACTGTCCAATGCTTGCGAAAATTCTAGGTAAAACGGAAACAACTTCTCGTTCGTGTGGATCTGATGTAAGGTTTGGAATTACAGACCAGTATGGAATATCCATAATCGTATAAGTCATTCCCCATAATACATAGATCACTGCAACGAAGATGCAAAGTGAAGTTCCTGTTAATTTAAAGTCAGTAAATAATACGACAAACACAACGGAATTGACTAAAGTTCCGATCACTAGCCATGGTACGAATTTTCCAAAGCGTGATCTTGTGTTATCTACGATCATTCCCATAAACAGATCGTTAAATGCATCCCAAAGTTTTGCTACGAAGAAAACGATTCCTACAAACCCCGGTGATACTTTCAATACATCCGTAAAGTAGATCATAGCGAATGTCGCCATCATTCCATAAATTAAATCTTTTCCCAATGCTCCAAATGCAAAAGTATATTTTACTCTGCCTGGAACCTTTCCATTAGTTGTTCCCATTTTTCTTTCCTCCTGTTTTTAGTAAACTGTCTTTGATACTTGTATAGTAAAACTTTTTAGTAAAATTGTCAATATATTTTTACTAAATTTTTACTTTTATTTTACTAAATTTACTTTTGTGCTTTTCTCTGTTATAATGAGATAAATTAATATTTATGAGAAAGGATTTTATCTCCATGGCAACAATCAAAGACATTGCACAGAAAGCATCTGTTTCTGCTGCAACTGTATCAAGAATTTTAAACCAAGACGATACCCTGAGTGTAACCGACGAAACAAAACAGCGCGTTTTAAAGGTTGCCCAGGAATTAAATTATACAAAGCATCTAAAAAATACCGTTGAAAAATCGATTTCTATCGGTATCTTTCAATGGTATTCTGTCTTTCAGGAACTGGAAGATCCTTATTATCAGGCAATCCGTGTCGGTATTGAAAAATATTGTGCCGATCATAATATCCACGTTGTCCGTGCTTTCCAGAGCGATTGCAATTATCCTGACACACTCAAGGATCTTCAAGGTCTGATTTGTATTGGTAAATTTAATAAATCTCAGATTAAGTCTTTTCAAAAACTTAATTCCAACACTATTTTTGTTGATATGAAGACACCAAAGATTTATTGTGATACGATCAATCTTGATTTCCAACAGGCAGTTACTGAAGCATTAGATTATTTGTATGATCTTGGCCATCGAAAGATTGCTTATCTTGGCGGGAAGGAAGTTCTCGCTGATAACAGTGTATATTTTGAAGAACGTAAAGATACCTTCATCAACTTCTGCCAGGAACATTCCATTGACCATGAATCTTTTATTTATGAGGGAGATTATTCTGCTGAATCCGGATATAACATGACAAAACAAATGATTGCTGACGGCGACCTTCCAACCGCTATTTTCTCTGCCAGTGATCCTCTTGCAATCGGTGCAATGCGTGCTTTATATGAGAATGGTTATAAAATTCCAGATGATATATCCATCATTGGTTTTGATGATATCAGCGTTGCAAGTTTTTCAAACCCTCCGCTGACAACGATTCATACACCGGCTGAATTTATGGGAGAATATGCTGCTCATTATATTTTACTTCGGACAAAAGAAGATTCTCTGGAGCAGCAGACTCCGATTCGTCTGACACTTCCATGTAATCTTATTGTCCGTAACTCTTGTGCTGCTCCGCGCAAACAGTCATAATATTTAGTAATATTTTTACTTGTTTTTCTAAGCATAGAAAAAACTGCATGCTAACCGCATGCAGTTTTTCCCAAGAAGGAGTAAAAAGTTAATAGGTAAAATTTATTTATGAAAATGGATTCTCAGTCTTATAAAGCATATTCTTTGGCTGATTAAATCCAATCTCATCGACATCAACACCAATGTATTTGAATACTTCATATAAAGTTTTTCCAAAATGACCAAAAGCAACAGCTCCATGGTGTGGGAAATTCTTTTCGATCAGTACATGGCGGTAAAATCTTCCCATTTCTGGGATAGCAAATACACCAATAGATCCGAAAGATCTTGTTGCTACTGGAAGGATTTCTCCTTGTGCAACGTACGCTCTTAATTTTGTATCTGCTGTACTTTGTAAACGGAAGAATGTAATATCTCCTGGTGCGATATCACCTTCTAATGTTCCCTGTGTCACTTCTTCCGGTAATGTTCTTGCCATGATCTTCTGATATTTCATCTCACAGAAAGATAATTTAGATTTTGCTGTGTTTCCACAATGGAATCCCATAAATGTATCTTTTTGTGTATAGTCATAGTTATCTTTAATTTCTTCATTATACATATCTGCTGGTACGGAGTTGTTGATATCTAATAATGTCACAGCATCCTGACTTACAACCGTTCCAATAAATTCGCTTAATGCACCATAGATATCTACTTCACAGGATACTGGAATTCCCTGTGCTGCCAAACGACTGTTTACATAACATGGTACAAATCCAAACTGAGTCTGGAATGCTGGCCAACATTTTCCGGCAATTGTTACATATTTTCTGTAACCTTTATGATCCCTGATCCAGTCTTTTAATGTCAATTCATACTGTGCAAGTTTGGAAAGAATCTCTGGTTTTTATTTCCTGCACCCAGTTCTTCTTCCATTTCTTTTATGATTGCAGGAATTCTTTCATCCCCTTCATGCTGATTAAATGCTTCAAATAAATCTAATTCTGAGTTTTCTTCAATTTCGATTCCAAGATCATATAATGGTTTGATCGGTGCATTACATGCAAGGAAGTTCAGTGGTCTTGGTCCAAAACTTATGATCTTCAATTCACTTAATGCTTTTACTGTTCTTGCGATTGGCAAAAATTCATGGATCATATCTGCACATTCTTCTGCTGTTCCTACTGGATATTCAGGAATATATGCTTTTATATTTCTTAATTTCAGATTATAACTTGCATTTAACATTCCACAATATGCATCTCCTCTTCCATCTAAGAGGTTATCACCACTTTCCTCAGCTGCTGCCACAAACATCTTTGGTCCATCAAAGTGTTTTGCAAGAAGTGTTTCTGAGATTTCTGGTCCAAAGTTTCCAAGATAAACAACTAATGCATCACATCCTGCTTTTTTAATATCTTCTAATGCCTGTACCATGTGAATCTCACTCTCCACGATACAGACTGGACATTCATAAATGTCCTCAGGATCATATTTTTCTTTATATGCTTTTATCAATGCTTCTCTTCTTGTAACTGATAAACTTTCTGGGAAGCAGTCACGACTGACTGCTACGATCCCGATCTTTGTTTTTGGCATATTATTCATATTGTTTTCCTCCTTTAATACATCAACCAAATATAACTATCTACTTTTCATTACCTTGTGCAAGACGCTTCTCACGAATTGATTTAAATACACTCTGTAAGATTACGAAGAAGCAAAGAAGTAATGCGATCACGATTCTTGTCCACCAGGATGATAATGTTCCCTGGAATGTAATGATCGTTTCAATGATGCCCTTGATCAGTGATCCAAATAGTGATCCTACGACAGTTCCAACACCTCCTGTTAAAAGTGTTCCACCAATAACTGCTGCTGCGATCGCATCCATCTCAAATCCTCTGGCCTGCTCTACGAATCCACCACAAGAGTTTAAGCAGAAAGCAAATCCAGCTAATGATGCTAAAAATCCATTTAACACATAAACTTTTAATTTTGTAACTTTAGGATTTAATCCCATTAATAATGCAGACTGTTCATTTCCACCTACTGCAAATACGGCACGTCCAAATTTTGTGTATCGAAGGATCACAAAAGAAATCGCTACAACCAATAATGCAATGACAACACTTAGGTAGATATAAGGATGCATTGCAACTCCTCGGTTGTTGTAATATGTAATAAATCCAAAATAAATTCGATAGTTTGCAAGACTTAAAAATGTTGGATTTTCAATACTGATCATATCGGAACTGATCAATGCTGTAAGACCTCTGGCAAAGAACATTCCTCCAAGTGTTACGATGAATGGCTGTATTTTTAAATAAGCTACTAAAAATCCTTGAACCAATCCGAAGATCACACCAAATGCTAATACCAGAATAATTGCAACGACTGCGCTCATATGCTTCACTTCCATCATCCATGCAAGCATCATACAAACAACACCGATGACGGAACCGATCGAAATATCGATTCCTCCTGTGATCAGTACAAATGTCATACCAACGGCTGCAATGATCAATCCAGCATTACTAATGAACAAGTTTAAAAACACCTGTGGACTTGTAAAGTTTCGATCTCCGTAAAGGATCGCACCTGCAATATAGAGCACGAAGAATAATACGATCGTAACTGCAAGCAAAAATCCATTTCCTCTAAGTTTATTTTAATTTTCTCTACCATTGCCATTATGCCACCTTCTCTCCAGCAGTTTTTGCTGCACGTTTTGCTTTAATACGATTTAAGTATTTCTTAAATTCTGGAGACTGTAATGTCACGATTATGATAACCACGATCGCTTTATAAAGTGGAAGCTGATCTCCAGTTACTTTCATTGCATATAATGTTGTAGATAATGCCTGGATCGTGATCGCTCCAATAACACTTCCTGCGACTGAGAATTTACCACCTGCAAGAGAGTTTCCTCCAAGTGCTACTGCTAAGATCGCATCTAATTCCATCAAGTTTCCTACGTTATTTGCATCAATGGATGTGATTCTTGATGTTGCGATCATTCCCGCGATTCCTGCACAAAGTCCGCAGGCTGCATATGTGATAAAGATGATCTTTGTAGAATTCAGTCCAAACAAACGACTGGCTCTTGGGTTGATACCTACACTTTCAATATACAATTTTGTTGCTGTCTTATTTAAGAATAATGTTGCTAAAATGACTACGATGATCGCTACCAAAATCGGTGTTGGAACTGGAATATGTGGCAGAAATCCTCCTAAATACTTAAAGCTGTCCACTTTGACATATAAGTTATTTCCACCTGTGATCAACTGTGCCATTCCTCGTCCTGCGGTAAATAAGATCAAGGTTGCTACCATTGGCTGGATCTTCATATTCGCAACTAAGAATCCGTTCCACATACCACATAATACAGATACCACAAGCCCGATCAGGATTGCTGCGATCCAAGGAATTGCATATGTTTCTCCACTTCCAAGAAGATAAACAGATACAGCTCCTGATAATGCCATGATCGCTCCGACAGAGATATCAGTTCCTGCACTGGATGCTACACAAAGTGTCATACCAACTGCTAAGATGATCAATTCACTGGATCGGTTGAAAATATCGACCAGGTATCCATATAACACACCATTTTTAATTGAGATTTCAAAAAATGATGGGGATTTTATAAGGTTAAATAATAATACAAGTGCCAGACATACAATTGGCCAGAAGAGGCGATATGATGTCATCTTTTTTAATTTATCCATAATTATTTGTCACCTCCTGCGATTGCTTTCATTACATTTTCCTGTGATAATTCACTTTCTTCCAATTCTCCGACTTTCTCACCATCTCGTAAGATTCCCATGTGAGTCACGGTACGAAGCATTTCTTCTACTTCGGATGAAATAAATACAACAGACATTCCTTCATTTGCAAGTTTTACGACTAATTTCTGAATCTCTGTCTTTGTTCCAACATCAATACCTCTGGTTGGTTCATCAAGGATCAGGAAATCTGGTTCTGTCATCAGCCATCTTCCGAGGATTACTTTCTGCTGATTACCACCACTTAATGATTTGATCGGTGTTTCTCTGCTTGCTGTCTTAACCTGCAGCATCTTAATATACTTATCTGTCAACTCTTCCTGTTCTTTTCTGCTCATCAGTTTGAACATTCCTCGTTTTGCCTGAAGTGCCAAGATCATGTTTTCTCTTACAGAAAGATCTGCAATGATTCCTTCTACTTTACGATCTTCCGGACAATATGCCATTCCTTGATGCATTGCATCAATTGGTGCTTTGACATCTAATTTTTCTCCTTTGACATATAATTCTCCTCCATCTGGTTTATCTGCTCCATAAATCGCTCTTACAAGTTCGGAACGTCCAGATCCTAATAATCCAGATAATCCAACAACTTCTCCTTTATGGATCTTAATGTCAAATGGTTTGATCGTTCCTTTATGATAAAGACCTTTTGCTTCGATCACAACTTCGTCGCTTTGTTCTTTGATGATGTTCCACTTCCTTTGATGTCTGCCAGATCATCAAATTCTTTTCCCATCATTGTTGCAACTAATTTAAATCTTGGAAGCTCTTCTGTCTTATATTCGCCTACAAAATGTCCATTTCTAAGTACTGTGATCCTGTCACAGACTGCATAGACCTGTTCCAAAAAGTGTGTTACGAATACGATCGCTGTTCCGCGTTTCTTTAGCATATTCATAACCTTAAATAATTTCTCAACTTCTCCTTCATCAAGACTTGATGTTGGTTCATCAAGGATCAATACTTTTGACTGAATGTCAACTGCTCTTGCGATCGCCACCATCTGCTGAATCGCTACGGAATAGTTTTCCAATTCCTGTGTGGCATCAATTTCTAATTCCAGATTATCAAGGATCTTCTGTGCCTGTGTATTCATCGTCTTCCAGTCGATCCTCCCCATTTTCATTGGTTCTCTTCCGATAAAGATATTTTCTGCTACCGTTAGATTCGGACACAGGTTTACTTCCTGATAAACGGTGCTGATTCCATTGTTTCCCGCTTCTTGAGGGGATGTGTTAATAATACTTTTTCCATCCATGATGATCTCACCTGTCTCAAATTCCTCAACTCCTGTAAGAACTTTGATCAGTGTAGATTTTCCTGCACCATTTTCTCCCATTAAGGCATGAATCTCTCCTTCTCTCAATGTAAGCTGTGCATCGGACAGTGCTTTCACTCCTGGGAATGTTTTATTAATATGTCGCATGGATAGAACTGTCTTCTTTTCATCACTCATGACAATTCTCCTTTCTTTTCATGATTTTTGAGCCGATTTTAATGAAAATGCCCTGATTTTTGGCATAAAAAATTACAGGATAAGTCAGATTGTCCTGACCCAGAGCCTGCAATCTTTATTTGTAGTGCGATTGTTAATAGTTACATGTGTGTACTTAAGGGGATTTTCAACAATGTTTATTAATATGCACGTTTGTTAATAACTTCTTTTGTAGTATTATCTTTTGTAAATACCTGCTCATCTACATACTGGATCTTATCTACTTTTTCACCTTTCATGATCTTCTTAGCTAATTCAGCTACACGAGGTCCATGAAGTGGGTTACATTCAAATTCAGCATTGATCTCTCCAGACTGAACTTTCTTTAATGCTGCTTTGATCGCATCGAAAGAATGATCGTTACGTCTTTACCAGGTGTTTTCCTGCTGCTTTTAATGCATCGATTGCTCCGAATGCCATGTTATCATTCTGTGCTACTACAACATCAATGTCTTTGTTCTGTTTTAAGAAAGATTCCATAACTTCCTGACCTTTTGCCTGTGTAAATTCTCCTGTCTGAGAAGCAATGATCTTGAAGTTTTTCTGATCTTTGATTCCTTCTTTAAATCCTTTTGTACGTCCGATTTCTGCAGAAGAACCAATCGTTCCCTGTAATACAGCGATGTTTACGTCACCTTTTTCTTTTCCCTTTTCTTTAATTAACCATTCAGCCGCTTTCACACCTTCTTTTTTGAAGTCTGATCCAACCCATGCTGTGATCAGTGAATCATCAGAAGTTTTGATCTGACGGTCAACTGTGATAACTGGGATGTCAGCTTTCTTTGCTTCTTTTAAAACTGTTTCCCAACCTGTTTCTGTTACAGGTGCGATTGCGATCACATCAACACCCTGTGTGATAAATTCTCTGACCGCTTTTGTCTGATTTTCCTGTTTCTGCTGAGCATCTGCAAATGATAATTTAAATCCGTTCTTTGCTGTTAATGCAGATTTCATAGACTTTGTATTCGCTACACGCCAATCACTCTCAGCTCCAACCTGTGAAAATCCGATGTTGATCTCTGAAGTTTCCTTCTTTGAAGAACCACTGTCTTTCTTGTTTCCTCCACCACAACCAGTAAGCATTGTTCCGATCATCATTGTTGCAAGTAAACCTGCAGCCACCTTCTTAATACTTCTTCTCATTATGATTTCCTCCTTTTTCTTTTTTGATTTTTTCGTTTTCCTTAATTACAAGTTATATTTTACTTGAAATTGTATTTCTTTCAATGCAATTTCTTTTGCATTCGGTGGATTATTTTATGAAATTTTTATCTTGTCTGTTTAAAGTTTGATTTTTTTTGATAATGGTTTGAATTTTTTTGATTTTTGATTATTTTTTCTCTGCTTGTCTAGTCTTCGGTACAACTACGATCACCTTAGTTCCAATATCTGGTTCACTTTCAAGGATCAACCCATATTCTTCTCCATAATATAATTTAATCCGCCGATTTACATTTGCAATTCCAAACCCTGTTGTCCTGTTTACCCATATATCTTCATACATTTCTTTATTGATCTGAACTACCTGCTCAGGCTGCATACCAACTCCATTATCTTCAACGATCAGGAATATATTATTTTCATCATCTACACCGGAAATCTTTATCATTCCTTTTTCTCTTTGTTTTTTCAATCCATGATATAATGCATTTTCTACTAATGGCTGTAAAGTGATCTTTACAATATCATTTTTCTTGATCTCATCTGGGACATCAATAGAATATTCCATAATATCCCCGTATCTTAATTGTTGTATCTTTAAATAATTTTCAACATGCTCTAATTCTTCCCTGATCGATATCTTATCTTCTCCGTGACTTAAACTTGTACGGAAAAAGCCAGACAAGGCAGCTACCATTTCTACCACTTTGTCATCCTGATGATCAATGGCAAGCCACATGATCGTGTCCAATGTATTATAAAGGAAATGTGGATTAATCTGCTCTTGTAGTAACTGCAGCTCTTTTTTTTCGAAGATTTTGTTGTTCTACTTTTACATCTTCGATCAATCTTTCTACCTTTTGTGCCATATGTTCGAAATTATTTGTTAAGATCTGCAACTCTTCTGTTGTATTTTGAGGTCCATGTACATCAAAATTTCCCTGCGCCACTTCCTTTGTCATCTCACATAACTGTCTGACTGGATAACTAATGCTTTGCGAAATCAATTTCGATAATTTCCATGTTATCAGAGACAAAAACAGTACAGCGATCAATGTGATCGTGATCGTATGCATGATTTCTTTTTCCAGTTTTACACGCATACTCTCCATATTCCCAATCTCATAGTAAATGTATTCGGATACTTTTTCTTTAATGATCTCTGTAAATACATTCACATTTAATCTTAATCTCTGATTATTTTCCATATAATCGTTTTTTAGATCTGAGTGTTCAATTTCTTCAATGGAAATTTTCAGATTATCCAACAGTTTTCCTATCTGTCTCGTTCTTAATTTACTTTCATCTGTTACAGCATTTTTATTCAGTTCCTTTACCAGCTCCTTCGCTTCCTTAATCTCCTCATATGGTTTCATCGCATCAAAACTCTCTGCACCGATAACAATACGATACATTTTATAATCCATATCTTCTGAAAATGAGAAATTAAACTTGCTGGCTACTGATACGTTTTTTACCGCCTCATTATAACTTTCATTAAAATTTATCATGATAACAAGAAGCGTGATAATCCCCACTAACGCAGGAATTATCACGACCATCCTTAACCATTTTAGTTTTTCTTCTATTGAGAACTGCCGAAATCGAGCAATAGATTCTCTCACATATTTTTCATTACATCCTCCTTGATCTATATTCACTTGGAGTACATCCTTGCGTTTTTTTAAACAAGTAGCTAAAGTAATGTGGATCCTTATATCCCACTTCATAGCTGATCTGTGATGCCTTCATATCTGTAAAACAAAGCATTTCTTTTGCTTTATCCATTCTGACTGATGTCAAAAATTCCACAAAAGATTTCCCTGTTTCTTGTTTAAACGTTGTACTAAAATGACTGCTACTTAATCCAACCTGATCTGCAACATCACTCAACGATAATGTTTCTTCTTGATAATTTTTCACAATAAATTCTTTTGCCTCCGTTATCAATGAAGAATGTTTCTTCCCTAATCTTTCATTTCGCATTCTGATTGCTTGTATGATAAGTTCTTCGATATACTCCGCTGCTTTCTCTCCTGTTGAAACTGCAGCGATCTGTTGTTTGTAATCCTTAAACGTGCGATCGATATTTGCTTTCTCAACTCCCATTTTCTCAACGAATTTCATAACACCTACCTGTATATTGATCAGCATATACTGACAAAACATAAAGGAATCCATATTAGATTTTCCTAATGTCTTGGTATAATCCTCTACAAATAAATGTACAGCTTCTTCTTTTCCATTTTTCAAAAACTCTTCCAGCGATTCTGAATTTACTTTGGTAAAATCTACTTGCTGCAGATCTTCTGCTCTTTCTATCTTTTCATTATCTAATTTATCAAAAAACACCGCTTCATTCCCAGAAGACTGATACTGGTATGCAAAAGCCTTGCTTGCACTGTCGTAAGATTCCGAAAGGTTATGTAATCGTTCCACTGCATGTCCAATCCCTGCAAACCATTGTAGTTCTTTCTCTTTTTTCATACGCTTTGTCAATGCTGCAACATAATCTTTTGCCACTTGTATGGTTTCCTCTGTATTCTGTGCCTTGATCATTAAAACATAGCCCTCTGTTACACGGTGAAAAACAATCATATTTTCAAACTGGCTGCTTACTTCTTCTACAATCGCATCTTCTTTGGTACGAAGATCATATACTGCCTCTGTATCATTCTCATTCTTTGAAAATATTTTAAATAACATAAAATTGTATGCCGGTGCCATAAGATCTATTCCAAGTTCATTCCCTTGTTCCATTAATTTAGATACAGATATCTTTCCGCGGATCAGATTCCCGAAAAATTGATATCTCATATTTTTCATTTGTGTTTTTATATTTTTTGTAATTTTTTATATCTTCTTCCTGTCTTTTTTCTTATCAAGCTTTTGTTTTACTTTATTTAGTGCTTCTAATAACTGCTCACCGGTTACTGGTTTGGTCAGATAATCTGTTACACCGATCTTGATCGCTTCTTTTGCATAGTCAAACTCCCCATATCCAGAAAGTATGATGATCTGTATTTTGGGCTATTTTTTTCTTAAGATATCACTTAATTCAAGTCCATCCATAAATGGCATCTTGATATCTGTGATCACGATATCTGGATGTAGTTTTTCGATCATTGGAAGAGCCATCTCACCATCTGGTGCTTCTCCCGCAAATTCAAAACCATTTTCTTCCCATTTTACGTTATTCTTTATACTCTTACGAATGATCTTTTCATCTTCTACTAAAAATACTTTGATCATATTACCTTCCTCTTTTCTAAAATATTATTATACTCTCTTATAGAATTATATTCCAGAAATAAACAAGAATATATCCATACAAATAAAAGGGGAAGGGGATATTGTATGGATATGATTCTTATTTTTTAATTTCAATCTATATTATTCTGTTTCAAATCGGTATGTTGTCACTGCTTCATACTCTTCGCCTTTTCTTAAGATAACTCTTGGCTTTTTCTCTATATTCATAGAATTAGGCAAGAATTGTGGTTCTAATGCAACACCATCTCTGTTCTCATATGGTTTTCCAAATTTACCATCACTTCCTCCTGTCAGAAAGTTTCCTGCATATAACTGCATGCATGGAAGTGTTGTTGTGATCGTTAATTTTCGTCCACTTTCTTTATCATATAAGACTGCCTGATCTTTCTCATCCTTTAACATAAAACAATGATCATAGCCTCCAACGAATCTCAACTGTTCATCATCATCATGAATCCGTTCTCCAATCTCATGAAAACTTTTAAAATCAAATGGTGTATTCTCTACATCCAAAAACTTACCTGTTGGAAGACCATTCTCATCTGCACATGCAATCTGATCTGATTTGATCATCAATTGATGATCATAGATCTTACTGTCTTTTGCTGAAAGATTAAAAAAGGAATGATTGGCTATATTGATCAGTGTGTCTTGATCTGACATTGCTTCATATTCCATCTTTAATTCATTTCCAGATAGACGATATACTATCTTTAAATAAAGACTTCCTGGAAATCCTTCTTCCATATCTGGAGAAAGATAGATAAAACGGATTCCATCTTCTAAAATCTCATAGTTAAAAATCTTCTGATTAAATCCATTTATACCTCCATGAATCGTATTCGGTCCGGAATTTACTGCAAGTTTATAGGTCTTTCCATTCAACTGAAACTCTCCATTTGCAATTCTGTTTGCAACACGTCCGATGATACATCCTAAAAATTTATCATCTTTATGACAATCTTCCACATCTTGATATCCAAGAACGACATCTCCATAATTTCCATCTCTGTCTTTTGTGAACACAGATAAAATATGACAACCAAGGTTACTCGTGATCACTTTTATCTCATCATTTTGTAATTCAAATAAGCAGACTCCATTTTGTCTTTTTTCGATCATTTTTACTTTCATCATTTTACAACACTTTCTTTTAAATTTTATCTGATATCTTTATTGATCCATTTTCATTATTTGCCTTGGCCATAGTAAGCATTTGCCCCATGTTTTCTGAAGAAATGTTTATCCTGCAGATATTGTGGTGCTGGCTTTGCTTCTGGATTTAAATGCTCGCAACGGTATGCCATCTTTGCGACTTCTTCTAAGACAACGGCATTATGAACTGCCTCGGCTGCATCAGCTCCCCATGTAAATGGTCCATGATTTGTACAAAGCACTCCTGGAACATAAACTGGATTCTTATCTTTAAATGTCTCAATGATCACCAATCCTGTATTCTTCTCATAGGCTTCTTCAATTTCTTCTTTTGTGAGGCTTCTTGCACATGGAATTTCTCCATAGAAGTAATCTGCATGTGTTGTTCCATAGCATGGAATACTTCTCCCCGCCTGTGCCCATGATGTTGCCCATGGGGAATGTGTATGTACAATTCCTCCTAAATCTTTGAATGCTTTATATAATTCAATATGCGTTGGTGTATCAGAAGATGGATTTAAATCTCCTTCCACTCTGTTTCCATCAAGATCCATGACAACCATATCTTCTGGAGAAAGTTTATCATAATCCACACCACTTGGTTTAATAACAAATAAACCACTTTCTCTATCAATTCCACTGACATTTCCCCATGTATATGTGATCAGACCTCTTTTAGGAAGTTCCATATTTGCTTCATAGACTTCTTTTTTTAATTGTTCTAACATTTTTCGTCTCCTTTTTACATGACATCAATTGCAACTCGTTCAAGTGCAAGACCTTTTTGATATTGTTTGATAAATTCATCAAATCCTTCCACATCTTTTTCATCTGGAGCGATCGTTGTACCTTCTTCCCCTGCAAATACTTTGTCAGAAAGATAGGTATCAAGCGTCTCATCTTCTGCTTTATCCAGCATATAGGCTGCAAGGATCGCCATTCCCCATGCACCACCTTCTCCAGCTGTTTTCATAACTGATACTGGTGCATTCACAGCTGCTGCCATGATCTTTTGTCCAACACCTTCTGTTTTGAATAATCCACCATGTCCCAGCATTTTATCAACTTTGACATCTTCTTCTTTCATCAAGATATCAAGCCCCGTCTTCAAAGCTCCAAGTGCTGTGTATAGATGAACTCTCATAAAGTTTGCAAGATTAAAATTACTATCTGGTTTTCTTACAAATAATGGCCTTCCTTCTTCAAATCCTGTGATATGTTCTCCTGAGAAATAGTTGTATGCAAGTAATCCACCACAATCCTTGTCACCTTCTAATGCTTTATTGTAAAGAGTTCCATAAAGCTGATCCATATCTACATCTTCCACACCAAAGTTCTGTGCAAATTCTTTAAATAAGTTGACCCATGCATTCAGATCTGATGTACAGTTATTACAATGTACCATACCCACAAGATCACCTGATGGCGTTGTGACAAGATCGATCTCATCATAAACTTTCTTTAATTCTTTCTCTAAAACGATCATTGCAAAAACACTTGTTCCTGCAGATACATTTCCTGTTTTTCTTGTCACGCTGTTTGTCGCAACCATTCCAGTTCCTGCATCTCCTTCTGGAGGACATAAAGGAATTCCAGCTTCCAGATTACCAGATGGATCTAATAATTTTGCTCCTTCTTCGCTTAAGATACCCGCTTTATCTCCAGCTATTAAAACTTTTGGTAAGATATTTTCTAATTTCCATCCAAATTTTTTATCTTTGATCAGGTTGTCAAATGTCTTGATCATCGTCTGGTTATAATCTTTTGTTTCGATATCGATTGGGAACATTCCAGACGCTTCTCCAACACCGAGCACCTTTTCACCTGTTAATTTCCAATGGACATATCCTGCCAGTGTTGTCAGATAATCAATATCTTTTACATGTTCTTCTTCTTTTAAAATTGCCTGATACAGATGTGCGATACTCCATCTTTGAGGAATGTGATAAGAAAATGCTTCCGTTAATTTCTCAGAAGCTTCTTCTGTCATTGTATTTCTCCATGTTCGAAATGGCACTAACAATTCTCCATCTTTATCAAATGCCATATATCCATGCATCATCGCACTAAATCCGATACTTCCAACCTTAGTTAGTGTAATATCATATTTTTCTTTCACGTCGTTTTACCAAGTTTTGGTAACTGTCTTGTAGTCCACTCCAGATGTCTTCTAATGTATAAGTCCATATATTATTCTCCAGACGATTTTCCCAGTCATGGCTTCCGGATGCGATCGGATGATGATCTTTGTCGATCAGTACAACTTTGATCCTTGTTGATCCAAATTCGATTCCCAATGCTGTTTTTCCATCTGCGATCATTTGCTTTGTTTCCATGATACTACCTCCATTTTCTAACGATAAACTACTTCATTCCATCTTAATTCATTCTTTAATATTCTGATATCTGTATTCTCATCAATGACAACACTCTCAATTCCCATAGCCTCTGCCCATGCAACCATCTGATCTACACTAAGATCATAAGAAAATGCTGTATGATGTGCTCCACCAGCTAAAATCCATGCCTCTGCTCCTTTATAAAGATCTGGTTTTGGTGTCCAGAATGCCGTCGCTACTGGAAGCTCTGGCATTGGTTTTTCTGTCTTTTTACAATCCACTTTATTAATGATCAGGCGGAAACGATGTCCAAGATCGATCAAAGAAGTGGCTATTCCTTCTCCTTCTTTTGCTGTAAATACAAGTCTTGCAGGATCTTCACGATCTCCCATAGATAATGGATTTACTTTGATTGAAACAGGACCATCCGCGATCGTTGGGCATACTTCCAACATATGAGCTTCTAAGATACCCTCTTTTCCCGGAACAAAATTGTATGTATAATCTTCCATAAATGATGTTCCTTTGGCATCTTTCTTTCCTGCTGTCATAACTTTCATCAGTCGTACCATTGCTGCTGTCTTCCAGTCACCTTCTGCACCAAATCCATAACCTTTTTCCATTAATCTCTGAATTGCAAGTCCTGGAAGCTGTTTTAATCCACCAAGATCGCCAAAGTGTGTAACAACTGCTTGATAATCATGGTCTTTTAAGAATTTTTCCAGTCCGATCTCGATTCCTGCCTGTACCTCTACATGTTTCTTAAATTCGATCGGATCTCTGCCCTCTAATAAAAGATTGTATTTTTCATAATATAACTGTGTCAGTGCATCAATATCACCTTTGCTGACTGCATTGACATAATCTACAACTTCATTGACTGGATATGCATCGATCTCCCATCCAAATTTAATCTGTGCTTCGACTTTATCACCTTCTGTAACCGCAACATTTCTCATATTATCCGCAATCCTTGCCACACGGATATTTTTACTTTCCACCATTCCGATTGCACTTCTCATCCAAGATGCGATCTTTTCTTTCACTTCTTTTGATTCATAATATCCAACAACAACTTCTCTTGGGATTCCCATTCTTGTTACGATATGTCCAAATTCCCTGTCACCATGTGCTGACTGGTTTTCATTCATAAAATCCATATCAATCGTGTCATATGGGATTTCTTCATTAAACTGTGTGTGAAGATGTAATAATGGTTTCTTAAATGCCTGTAATCCTGCGATCCATGATTTTGCTGGGGAGAATGTGTGCATCCATGTGATGACACCGGCACATTCTTCATCTGCATTTGCTTCTTCAAATGTTCTTCTGATCGAAGTACTATCAATTAATGTCGGTTTCCATACAACTTCAAATGGTAAGATACCACTTTCATTGAAATTCTGCACAATGATTTGTGCATGTTTTGCCACATGGCTTAAACATTCATCTCCATATAAATCCTGTGATCCTGTTGCAAACCAAAATTTGTAATTTTTTTTAAGTTCCATTTTTTGCCTCCCAGTTTTATATCTATTCTTGATTTCTATTTTTACATGAGTTTCCGATCACCAATTTCGGTTCGATCAAATACTCTGTTTTCATGTCTTTATCTGATCCACCTTGTATCTTTTCTAGCAACAACTGTCCTGCCATCTCGCCAAGTTTTTCCTGTGGATGAGCAATAGTCGTTAAAGAAAGTGGATGCTGATGTGCAAGCATTGAATTATCATATCCTGTGATCGACAAGTCTTCTGGAATTGAAACACCAATCTGATGCAATCCTCCAATGATTGAAAATGCGATCTGGTCATTGTAACAGACAACTGCATCCATCTTTCTTTGATCCTTTATCATCTGAACAACCGATGTTACTGGTTTCGTCTGACGATCTTCTGTATGAAACCAGACAACCATATCTGGATCATATTGATATCCTGCTTCCTGAAGTGCCATCACATAACCTTTATGTCGTTCTCTTCCTTGATGATCATCTGCTTTAAAAACTCCTACGATATGTTGATGTCCCATATCGATCAGATATTTTGTAAGCAGATAACCTCCTTTACAGTCGTCCATAAGAATGTGGGGTTTGTCTTTCATCTCCTCATAGACTCCGTGAATAAAAATGTAGGGAATTTCATATTTATCAAGATTCTCATAAAGTTTTGGATGTCTGCATACAATCTCACTTTTACTTGGCTCAATGATCAAGCCATCAATATCTTTTGTAAGAATATCTTCAAGACATGCTGTCTCTCCTCGTCTGCTATTTTCTGTTGTCTTAAAAATAATGCTGTAGCCATCTTTGGAAAGGACACTGTTGATTCCCTGGATCAATCTAGGGAATATATAATCAGAAATATAGGTTGTAACCACTGCAATGTTCTTTGATTCCTTTTTATGAAGTGCCCGTTCTGTACAAAACGTTCCCTTTCCATGAACTGCAATGATATAACCTTCTTCTTCCAGAATTGACAGCGCCTTACGTACGGTATGGCGGCTAAGATCATATTCCTGTACTAGTTGATTCTCTGACGGCATCTTATCTCCCGGTTGATAGACACCAGATAAAATATCATTCTTCAGTAATTCCTTTAATGTGTGATATTTCATTTCTCCTTTGTTCTTTCCCATGTTTGACATCCTCCTTCCTTATGGTTCTTATTTTAAAACTTGTACGGTCCTCTTTACAAGTTATTGTTTATGGTCAATATTAACAATATTTTCACTTAATTTCTATGCACTTTTAACAAAAACTATTTTTTCTATCATTCTGCTTTTCCTTTTCTACTATCTCATGCTATACTGACTATCAAGAAGGAGTAATATACGATTGGAGGATTTCATGAAAATTTTGTGTGTAACAAAATGCCCGACTGGAATGGTTCAAACCTATGTTGCGGCAGAGAAACTAGAACAGGCAGGTAAGAAACTTGGCATTGACCTTTCTGTGGAAACACAGGGAGCTATGGGAATTCAAAATCAGTTTTCCCCTGAACAGATCGATGAAGCTGATTATATTGTGATCGCTGCTGATGTTGCGATCGACGAAGCTTCCCGCTTCGGTAATAAAAAGCTTTATGTCACATCTTTAGAAGATGCCATTGTTCATCCTGAGCAGATTTTAGAATCTCTTACAACCAAGTCATATTCTTATCAGGATGCAACTGTATCGAATAAGAAGATTCTTGGCTAGAAAAAAGCCATCACATTTATGATCTTAATGGTCACTAATGTGGTGGTTTTTTTCAAATATATGTAATGATCAGATCAAAATACAATTTGTAAATTACGTTTATTTATGCTAAACTAGAACATACATTCGAAAGGAGCTGTTTAATATGGAAATCTCATCAAAAGATTTATCTTTAAATGAAAAATTGAAGATTTTAGCTGATGCAGCAAAATACGATGTCTCCTGTACTTCCAGTGGTTCTTCCCGCCGTGGAAAGAAAGGAATGCTCGGGAATACAGAAGCTGCTGGAATCTGTCATAGTTTTTCTTCGGATGGACGCTGTGTGTCTTTGCTTAAAATCTTACTTAGCAATGAATGTATTTATGATTGTAAGTATTGTCTAAACCGAGTAAGTAATGACAGGGTTCGTACAACATTTACTCCGGACGAGATCTGTACACTTGTTGTGGAATTTTATCGAAGAAATTATATTGAAGGGTTATTTTTAAGCTCTGGAATCGTAAAGAGTCCGACTTATACGATGGAATTGATGTATCAGGCGATTTATCTGCTTCGTACAAAGTACCATTTTAATGGATATATCCATGTGAAAGCGATTCCTGGCACTTCGGATGAATTGATCACGAATATGGGATATCTTGTCGATCGTATGAGTGTGAATCTAGAACTTCCTACAATTGACGGGCTTAAGAGACTGGCTCCTCATAAGAATCCGAAGAAACTTGTTGCTCCAATTCGTCAGATTCAGAATGGAATCGTGGATCATCGGTTGATGATCGGGAAAAATGCCTCTATGGAACGTTCTCAAAGTAATAAGTATTTGAAGCATACGATCTTTCAAGAGAATCCTTATCAGCGGATTCAGACTGGTTCTTCCCCATTGACACTTGCAGATCCTTCTCTTAAGAATACTTTACGTTTGCAAAATAATGGGAAACCAGCTTCTTTTGTTCCTGCCGGTCAAAGTACACAGATGATCATTGGCGCAACTGGGGAGAGTGATCTGCAGCTTTTATCAACAACGCAGAAATTATATCAGCAGTATGACTTGAAACGTGTGTTTTATTCTGCCTATGTTCCTTTGAATGAGGATTCTAATCTGCCAGCTCTTGGAACCGCACCGCCACTTCTTCGGGAACACCGTCTGTATCAGGCAGACTGGCTGCTACGGTTTTACGGATTTAAGGCAGATGAATTACTTTCTGTAGATCGGCCGAATTTTAATACGATGCTTGATCCAAAGTGTGACTGGGCGTTACGTCACCTTGATATTTATCCAGTTGAGATCAATCGTGCTTCTTATGATGTGTTGCTTCGTGTTCCTGGAATTGGGACAAAGTCTGCATTTCGTATTGTAAAGGCACGCAAACATGGAACTCTTAATTTTGAGCATTTGAAGAAAATGGGGATTGTATTAAAACGTGCGAAGTATTTTATCACCTGCAGCGGGAAGATGATGTATCGGATACCGATTGAGGAAGATTTTATTACCAGGCAGCTGATTGGTGAGGATGGAAAGCAAAATTGGGAGATCGATCATCCACAGACCTATCGACAGCTTTCTTTATTTGATGATTTTAATTTTCAATCTGAAGTCACTGTAGAAGATTCTTCGAAAACTTTGTTTGGACAGATGTAATTTTCGTTATTTTTTATTCTGGAGGCTATTATGACTGTTTTTACCTGTGAAGATAATTTTGATGCGATGATGACTTGTGTTTATGAGGCCTGGGCATCAAGACTTGGTCATTCCAATATTAAATTGAAGACAGAACCGATTGGAAATCTGGAATTATTCTGTGATTATCGGCATGTGGATGCTGATCCGGAGAAAACTGCCAGTGTCGTTCGTTCTATCAAGAGTAAGATTTCTTATCAGGCTTATATTATGATCTATGAAGCTGCAATATCTGATGCCGAGGATAAATTAGATACGATTTATCGTTTTATGGTTGCTGGATTCCATTATGGTGCTCATGTTGTGGATTTTCTTCAGGAACCTGTGGTTATGCGGATGTTTGAATTGAAACGTAAAGTTGGAAATGAAGCTCATTTTCATGTGGAATTTATCCGATTTGCGAATATGCCTGGGGATGTGTTGGTAAGTCATATTGAGCCAAAGAGTAATGTATTGACTCTGGTTGCACCACATTTTTCTGATCGTCTGCCTTCTGAAAACTGGATGATCATTGATGATAAACGCTTCATCGCTGTCGTTCATCCTGCAGATCAAGATTATTATTTAACAATACTTTCAAAAGAAGAAATGGACCGGCTGTCCATTCAGACAGACGATCCGTTTATTGATCTATGGAAAGACTTTTTCAATACGATCGGGATTAAAGAACGAGAAAATCATCAGTGTCAGAGGAATCTGATGCCATTGTGGTATCGGAAACATATGACAGAATTTCAGTAATTTTCAGTTTTATAACTGTTCTTCCCTTAAATATTTCATGAACGCTTCACACCCTTCGACTACATCTCTGTATGTATCGTCAAAATTCCCTGTATACCATGGATCTGCGATGTCTCTTGGATGTTTGGAATAGTCTAATAACAGATGAATCTTTCCATCTGGGTCACCACCTGTAATACGATTCATATTTCTTAGATTCCATGCATCCATACCGATAATATAATCGTATTCTTTGTAATCTTGTTTTGTCATCTGGATAGCACGGTGTTTTAGGACTGGGATTCCTTCCTGTCTTAGTTTATTTACCGTTCCATAATGTGGTGGATTACCGATTTCTTCTCTGCTCGTTGCAGCAGAGTCGATGTAAAATTTGTCTTTTAATCCTTGATTGTTTACCATGTGTTGGAAAACAAATTGGGCCATTGTGCTTCGGCAGATATTGCCGTGGCAGATGAATAACACTTTTATCTTGCTCATTTTATCTCCTTATATCTTCTCAAAGCCTTGTAAATACTGGCTTTCCAGCATTCATACACGTCTCTTTGAAATCATATTCTACCTCCAAGGGGACGCAACATGATATTGTTAGTATATCACGTTGTCTCCACCTCGAACATCTCCTTTTTTATTTTTCATCTTTTGAAATCTTATAGCTTTGCTATACATGATATTAAGTTGTTATTCAATATTTGGATTTCCAACGGATTAGCAGTTTGTTGTTAAATTTCTTACATCTTTCCACCATAAACAGGGAAAATTCCACTGTCACCATAGCTCTTAATTTTTTTAAAATTCTTTAACAGTTCCATGTCTTCAGCACTAATTTGAAAATCTAATTGGGCATTACTCTTCATATGTTCAGGATTACCTGTTTTTGGCAAAGAAATTGCACCAAGCTGAAGCGTATATCTAATGCAGAGCTGTGGAATTTTCACTCAATTATTCAATACAATACTTCTATCAAACATTTCATTCACCTATTGTAATTTCCCATATTCTTCATCACTTACCGGTTCAAGCCATTCATTAGAACCATTTTCGCTCGGAACCTCTATTGCCAGATGAGAAAACCATTCATCCGGTGCAGCACCATGCCAGTGTTTAACACCTGTAGGAATATTAATGCAGTCACCTGGCTTCATTTCTATAGCTTCGTTGCCTTCCTCCTGATAATATCCTCTTCCGGCAACGCATACCAGAATCTGTCCCCCGCCACTTTTCGCATGATGAATATGCCAGTTATTTCTGCATCCAGGTTCGAATGTCACATTGAAAATTCCAACCTGAGAAGTGGAGATCGGTGCAAGAAAACTTCTGCCAGAAAAATACTGTGCAAAGCCATCATTTGGTGCACCAATTGGAAATACCATCTCTTTTGCATGCGCACGCATTGCATCCTCTTTGTATGGTAAATCTCCTTCGCCTGCCTCCCACACTTCCTTTGCAAGATTGAAAACAGCCCATGCTTTTGGCCAACCTGCATAGAATGCGACATGTGTGATCACTGCAGCAATCTCTTTTTGTGTTACACCATGATTTTTTGCATTTTGAAGATGATATTTTAAAGAAGAATCCGTAATTCCGGAAGCCATCAGAGCAACCACTGTGATGATACTTCTTGTCTTTACATCGATATCCTGGTTATTCCAGTTTTCGCCGAAAAGCACATCATCGTTAAAATGTGCAAACTCTGGTGCAAATTCACCAAGTGCATTTCTTCCTGCTGTCTGTATTATTTTTCCCATTTTCTGTATACCTCCATAATACTGTTGTTTATAAAGAGTTTATCCAAGCACTGATTTCCTGTTTTGTTCCATGATTTAACAGTCTGCCCTCTGTAATAACTGCATCTGGTGCAGATGGCTGCAATTCTTTCACAGTGTTCCCGAATCCACTTCCTCCGGATGTTGCAAAAAGCACAATCTTTTTACCACTGAAATCGTAAGCTTCTAAAAATGTATTGATGATTGTCGGAGCCACATACCACCAGATTGGGAATCCCAGAAGGATCTCGTCATAAGAACTCATATCCATCTCTTTTTTCATAATCGCCGGTCTGTATTTCTTATCACTCATTTTCCACACTGCTTCGGGATTTTTTATTCATCCAGTCAAGATCAGCCTTTGATATGGAACTTTTCGGCTTCAATCTACAAATAATCCGCCTTTACTTCCTCTGCGATCATCTGTGCTTACTTTTTTTGTTCGTTCCG